>WBZO01002409.1_pt1 | contig 24378 bp, 20 predicted proteins | sample 5204261 | NCBI WGS metagenome assembly WBZO01 (sample SAMN12412400, study PRJNA552823) | activated sludge metagenome | isolation source: activated sludge from anammox sidestream of wastewater treatment plant... | place: USA: North Carolina | collected 2017-09
GCCGCCGCGATCCAGCCGCTGATCGAGAAGGTGCCGGTTGCCGACGTTGGTCACGACCCAAGTTCGGACGAGGGGGATTTCCTCGCACGCGAGAGCGGAATTGACTTCGACCGTTTGGCGCACTTCGTGGTGGCCCATCGTGTGGAAGCCGAAACGAAGTTGCCGGCCGAGTATTTTTACGCGCTGCTGCGGGAGGACGGTCTGTTCGGTGTGGGGCAGGACAGGCCACGCGCGGTGCTGACGCCGGTGGAACTCGGCACCGACACGCGCGCAGTGCTGTACGAAGCCGTGCTGCTGCAGGCTGATGCGGCCAAGGCGGCGGTAGAACGCGCTGTGCGCAGGCATCTGGTCGACCCTGGCCTGCGCAAACACGCCAACGAGATCCACGAGCGCTTGCAGCGTTGGTACAAGGACGCGCTGGCTTATGTCCAGCAGGCGTTGCCGAGACGCATCCTGGATGTGGTGGATGACCTGCTCGCTGATGGCAAGGCCCAGGACTTGCTGTCAGTGCTTGGTCCGCACGACATCGGCGAACTACCGAAGCTGTTCGAGCGTCTGGATGCGCAAGGCGTGTTCGCGGCCGCAGCCAAACCCGCGGCAGCGGCACGGCTTCAGTTGGCCGATCTTCTGGGCTTCAACGTGGGTCTGGTCGAGGAAGTGACGCAGGGCCTGGGCGCCGACGCGCCAGAGAAGGTTCGCAAGCTGGCGCAACTCGAACGCAAGGATTGGTCGGAGCTGATCGAGCGGGGCAACGTTCGTATGGGCGGCAAGGCCGTCGATGCCAAGCACGCGCGACGCCAGGCGTCCGTGATCGTGCGGCGATTCGAGAAGCGCTTTCCGACTGCGGCATTTTCTGCGCAGCTCTCCCGCCGCAAGCCCAAGGCCGTTGCGAACCATGAGAAGGTGGTTGCCTTTCTCGATGCTCATCCCGACTTCGAGCTGGGACAGCACAAGCTGCAGCCATTTTTGAAGGCTGCAGGCGTCGACTTGAAGACTGTCGCACCCGAGGTGGTCGCGGACATCGAGAAGGTGCAGCGCATGTTCCGGCTCACTGGCGACTACCGCAAGACGGAAGGTTTGATCGCGGCCGGCTACCGGGCCTCTGCCGATATTGTGGCCGCGGGAACCCGTGCCTTCCTCAGTTCGGCTGGTGTCGAGCGTGCTGACCTGATGCGCGCGCTGGCGGTCGGTGGCGTCCCTAGCGTCGACGTCATCGCCGGCGAGGCGTTGGGGATCTCGGCGTCCGAAAGAAGCCTGATCTTCTCGGCCTCGGTGGCTGATCAGCCTGCGATCTGGGGTGTGGCGGGGCCAGTGGCTGCCAACGCGATGCGCATGCTCGACGTCTTCACCTCCCGCACCGGATTTGTCTACACGGAGGTCGAGGCGCTGCTGAAGGGCGCGTGGGTACGCAGCGGCGTAGACCTCTACATCCGCCACTTGGACAACACTTGCAATCTTTCGGCGAAGGAAATCGTCAATCTCGATGGCACGGTGCTCGACCGGATGCACCGCGAACTGCGGCTAGCCCGCCGCTCCGATCCAGTACGGTTGCTAGTTGGTCGATCGAGAGAAGGGGAGAGCCTCCGCTCACGACCAGCAGGAGGTCGAGGTTCTTCATGGCCGCATTCCCGAGTAAGCTGCACAAATCGATGACAGTTCATGTCAATTGTCACAAACAGTGACAGATGATAGTTGAACTGTCAAGAACACTGACAGATAGGGCTGCGTCAAATGACTGCTGGAATTGATGAGCGCCTGCTCCTGCTATTGAAGGAAAAGGCGAGTAGAGCGGATGGCGGGGCGGGTACCCACTTCGCAAAGCGCGGCTTTTGGAAGCAGCTGGAAGAACAAACAGGGATATCTTCCGGCAGGTGGAGAAATTTTTTTTCCGGTCAACAAAAAGCGGGAACTGATATGGTTGAGGCCGCAGCTAGGCTTTATCCGGAATATGGATTTTGGCTGTCCACTGGGATTACAGACTCATCCTTTGGGCACACCGCACCGACTACGATCGTTGCTTTCCCTGAGAGGATGAATGACGTGGACTTCTACTCACGTCAGTACTTCGCGAAGTCCTTGGAGCTTGCAGATGACTTGATTGCCATGACGGGATCATGGTCAGAGCTAGAAAGAACCCAAATTGCCGGCACTTGGCGCGGTGGGACAGCGGTAGTGACTGCGTATGAGCTCTCTAAAACTGAGGCTTACGGTCAACTGAGGGATGCTTGGGAAAACAGAGAGGAAGGCTTGCGGGAACGGATTTCAAAAATTCGTGGTGAGGGGCCGAAGTCGAAACTGCCTAGTCGCGGTACGAGGCAAGATCGAATGGTGTACCACGACCCTCGGACGAGTCATCAGGAAGTCTGGGACTTGTTCTACACCCCGAACGATAAAGAGGATTAGCTCATACCTGCGCCATCTCCGCCTTATGTATAGTGGTTCGCACATGTGAAGCCATAGTAAATCTCACCCAGCAGATTTGCTCCTGCGCGGTTTTGATTTTTTCTTGTTGATGGTGTCCAGGCGATCAACAAGGTCTTCCGCACGAAGATGCGTGTAGCGCTTCAGCATCTGCATGGACTTGTGCCCGCTGATAGCGGACACCTCCTGGTCGCTGAAACCAGCCTCGACCAAGCGACTGACGGCTTCGTGTCGCAGGTCATGGAACCGCAAGTCGGACATGCCAAGCGTCGTCTTGATATCGTCCCAGGCCTTCGCGAATACATATGGCCTTCGGCGGCCATCGCGCCCTGGCTCGCCGAAGAACACCAGGTCGCAACCATCGGGTCGGATCGGATTCGCCACGGCCGCTGTCAGCGCCTCGGTTGCCCTCTTGGTGAGAGGCACGGTGCGCGCACTGTCGTTCTTGGTCGTATCCAAGCGAACCACGCGCCTCGTCAGATCGACTTGCCGCAGTCGCAGACCTGTGATTTCGCTGGAGCGCATCCCCGTTTCAAGTGCGATGGTGAATATCCAGCCAAGCATCGGGTTGGCCTGGGCTTCGATAGCCTCATGCAAGCGCTGCTCTTCATCGCCAATCAGTCGCCTGTTGCGACCCTCGCCTGTCACTGGCTTTCGGACGTTCGCCACCGGGTTCTGCACCAGGCCGATTCGCCATTCGCGGATCGCGGTTGTGAACACATGCCCCAGCAGTGCCAGCTCCAAGCGAACCGTGGTGGGGCTGAGCACCTCCATTCTGCCGGTTGCCTTTGACCTGCGCTTGGACAGGCTTGCCAAGCGCTCGTCCCGATAACGGGCGACCAGATCGGCACTGATGGCGGCCAGCGAGTACGCCCCGAAGAACGCTCGCAACGGAACGGCCTTCGTCTTCTCAGTCTTCTGCGTGGTGGGCCGCTTGGTCGGCGTCACTTCCTTGAGATATCGGTCAAGCGCCTGCCCGAAGAGCATCCGACCAGATGCAGCCCGGTCGATGAACACGCCTCGCACCATTTCGTCCTCGGCGCGCCGCGCCCAATCTTCGGCGTCGCGCTTGGTGCGGAAGGTCTTGGCTGTGGTCGGCCAGCCCTGCTTGCGGATGACCGCTTTCCACGTTTTGGAAGGCGTCTGGACGATGGTCGCCATGCGGTACGGAATCCCGGTGAGAGTCGAAACTGTACCGAAATTGTACCGAAGAGGCGATTGGTGGGCCCACCAGGACTTGAACCTGGAACCAATGGATTATGAGTCCACTGCTCTAACCAATTGAGCTATAGGCCCTTTTTGTCTTTCTTCCCTGCTCCTCAGTGTCCTATTGCTTGACGCTCAGAGCTCACAACCTAGAGATTATGAGTCCCCTGCTCTGACCATTGAGCTATAGGCCCGTAAGACGGTGATTCTAGCGTGGCGCGCAGACCTCGCGCCTCCCGCACGACTCACGGACCGGCGTCGAAGCCATCGGCGAAGATTCGGTCGAGTGCTTGCGCCGCCCGTGCCGCAGCCATCACATCGATGCGGCCCCAGCCGGCCTGGTAATTGGGTCGATGACTCATGTCGAGTCCGCCGCAACCATTGTTGTACGGGTCGGTGACGCCCTGCATCACGGCGCTGTCTCGCAGCAATTGCGCGACCTGCTCAGGATGTCCCTTGAGCGCCGGGTTGACTGACATCAGCAAGGCCGCGGCACCCGCCACATGCGGCGTCGCCATGCTGGTGCCGCTCATCGTGCCGTAGCTCGTCGCGCCACTGTTGAGTGCGGACATCGTGCTCACGCCGGGCGCGGAGACATCGGGGCGCACTCTTGCCGCCCCCACCACCGGCCCACGACTCGAGAACGAGGCCAGGCGATCCTGGCTGTCGGTGGCGCCCACGACGAATGCCGAGTCATGAATCGCCGGCGGATCGAAGATCGTGCTGCAGGCCGATCCGTCATTGCCGGCCGCCGCAGCAAAGAAGATGCCGCCGGCCACCAGATTGTCGACGGCTGCCTTGATCTCATCACCGCTGCTGCATCCCTCTTCGGGCACGCAGCCCCAGGAATTGCTGACCACGTCCGGTGCCTGGTCGGGATCCGGATTGGCATCGTTGGCATCGGTCGGCGCAAGCATCCACTGCATGCATTCGATGTAGCGCGCGGGGGTGCCGTAGCCATCGGCCATGTTGCGGCAACCGATCCACTGCGCGCCAGGTGCCACGCCGATGTGATGGCTGTCGCCGTCGTCCCCCACCAGGGTGCCCATCGTGTGCGTGCCATGCCCTTGATCATCGCAGGGCACGGGAGAATCGTTGCCGCAGACATTGCCATTGGCATCGTGGATCGCATCGTGCCAGTGATGGGCGTGACTGACGCTGCCACCATTCCAGCCGCGATAGTGCGTCTTCAGCGCCGCATGGTCCCAGCGAATGCCGGTGTCCTCACCCGCCACGACCACACCCTGTCCGCGATAGCCGAGCGCCCAGACTTCAGGCGCGCGGATCATGGCAACGCCGTATTCGACACCTGCCGGCGCCGCGGCTTCCGGTGCCGGTGCCGCTGCCGCCGCGACGGGCAGGGCCTGCGGCAACCGCGGATTGGCACGCACCTGCGCCACCTCGTCTCGCGCGGCCAGTTCATTCAAATCGGCACGCGTCAGGCGTGCCTGAACCAGATTGGCGATCCAGTATGCCCGATGCGCAATGCCGCGCGCGCGCAACCATTCGAGCAGGCCGGCTTGCTGCCGCTCGGCGCGCGCCTGCAACGCGGCCACCCACGCGCGCCGCCGCAGGCGGTAGTCGGCATGCGCATCGAGCGGCGCCAGCACCGGCATCGATTGATCGCGCAGCACGATGAGTGCATCGACCCGCGCCTCGCGCGCTGCCTGCGTCACCAATGCAGCATCGATCGTGGCCGCCTGCGCCTGCACGCAGGCCAGCGCCAGTGCGCATGGCATCAAGCCACGCGCCCAGCCACGCCTTCGGTTGGAAATCAGGTCAAGCCTCATCAGTACCCCACATTCCGACGGAAGGATTCCGTCGCCGCGCGCACCGCGATCGGTACGACCGTCCAGTGTAATGGCTCGCGGCATGGCGGGCGCTCCAAAAGCCGACGCCCGCGGCTGGCGCGGGCGTCGGTGAACAGCGGGTACCGCAAAGGCTTATTCGATGTCGAGGAACGAGCGCAGTTGCTCGGAGCGGCTCGGATGACGCAGCTTGCGCAGCGCCTTGGCCTCGATCTGGCGGATGCGCTCGCGGGTGACGTCGAATTGCTTGCCCACTTCCTCCAGCGTGTGGTCGGTGTTCATGTCGATGCCGAAGCGCATGCGCAACACCTTGGCCTCACGCGGGGTGAGGCCGGCAAGCACATCACGCACGGTTTCCATGAGACCGATGTTGGTGGACGAATCCACCGGCGAGACGATCGTGGAGTCTTCGATGAAATCGCCCAGGTGCGAATCCTCGTCGTCGCCGATCGGCGTTTCCATCGAGATCGGTTCCTTGGCGATCTTGAGCACCTTGCGGATCTTGTCCTCGGGCATCTCCATCTTGATCGCCAGCTCGTCCGGCGTCGGCTCGCGGCCCATCTCCTGCAGCATCTGGCGCGAAATGCGGTTGAGCTTGTTGATCGTCTCGATCATGTGCACGGGGATGCGGATGGTGCGCGCCTGGTCGGCAATCGAACGCGTGATCGCCTGGCGGATCCACCACGTCGCATACGTGGAGAACTTGTAGCCGCGACGGTATTCGAACTTGTCGACCGCCTTCATGAGGCCGATGTTGCCTTCCTGGATCAAGTCGAGGAACTGCAGGCCGCGGTTGGTGTACTTCTTGGCGATCGAGATCACCAGGCGCAGGTTGGCCTCGACCATCTCCTTCTTGGCGCGGCGTGCCTTGGCCTCGCCGATCGACATCGCGCGGTTGATTTCCTTGATCTCGGCAATGCCCAGGTACAGCATCTTTTCGGTGGCCACGAGCTTTTCCTGCTCGCCAACGATCGCGTCACGCTGCGTCTTCATCGCCGGCGACCACTTCTGGCGCTTGCGCGCGAGCTCGTCGGCCCACTCCAGATTGGTTTCGTTGGACGGGAACAGCTTGACGAAGTCCTTGCGCGGCATGCGCGCATGCTTGACGCACAGGTCGCCGATGACGCGCTCGTGGTGGCGGATGTTGTTGACCACTTCGCGCAGCTTCTTGACGAAGCTGTCGATCATGATCGCCGGCAGCTTGAGCTTGAGGAACGCCTCGGCCATCTCGTCGCGCACCTTGAGCGTCTTGCGATCGGCGGCGCCATGCTTGTCGGCGGCTTTCTGGAACTTGGCGTAAAGCTGACGCAGTTCATCCATGCGCCGCGCCACTTCGGCCAGATCGATGCCGGTATCGACCGGATCGGCATCCTCGCCGCCGCCCTCGTCCTCGTCATCCTCGTCGCCTTCGGCGTCCGATTCGACGACCGTCTCGGCAATGACGATGTCGGGCTGCTCCATGTCGGCAAAGCCGGCCAGCACTTCGGACAGGCGCTTCTTGCCCTCGGTGTGCTGGTCGTATTCCTCAATGAGCAGCTGGATCGACCACGGGAAGTTGGCCAGCGCGCTCTGCACCTGCCCCAGACCTTCCTCGATGCGCTTGGCGATGGCGATTTCGCCCTCGCGCGTGAGCAGCTCGACCGTGCCCATCTCGCGCATGTACATGCGTACCGGATCGGTGGTGCGGCCGACTTCGGCATCGACCGCGCTGAGCACCGCGACGGCCTCTTCGGTGGCGGTGTCGTCGTCGGTGGCGACCGGCGTCTCGGGCAACAGGGTTTCGGTGTCGGGCGCGACCTCATGCACCTCGATGCCCATGTCGTTGATCATGCCGATGATGTCTTCGATCTGCTCCGGATCGACGATGTCGTCGGGCAGGTGATCGTTGACTTCGGCATAGGTCAGGTAGCCCTGCTCCTTGCCCTTGATGATCAGGGTCTTGATCTCGGACTGCTGCTCCTGGTTGTGTTCTGCGGCCATGGAATTTCCGGAAAATGTGAATGCTGGGGCAAAGGAAAAACAGTATAGGCGGCGCGTCAAGGGCGCCGTCGCACTGTCCGTCTGCGGCGTCCAGGGACGCCCACTTGGCTCACGAAATCGGGGCGAACCGCCAAAATTCGCCCGCTGGACAAACACTTGACCGCCTTCAGCGGACTTCCAACCAGAACGTCACCGGCCCGTCGTTGACCAGCGAGACTTCCATATGGGCGCCAAACCGCCCGATTTCCACCCCGGCGTGCCGGATTCTCGCCAGCTCGACAAGCCGCTCGAACCAGTGCTGCGCCACAGCCGGCGCCGCCGCAGTCGAAAACCCGGGCCGCAGCCCCGAGCGCGTATCGGCGGCCAGCGTAAACTGCGACACCAGCAGCAGACCGCCACCGGTATCGGTCAGCGACCGATTCATGCGCCCTTCGCCATCGGCAAACACGCGATAGCCGAGCAGGCGGTCGAGCAGGCGTCGCACCTGCTCCTCGCCATCCTCGGGTTGCACGCCGATCAAGGCCAGCAGCCCCGGCCCGATCGCCCCCACCTTCATCCCGTCGACGTCGACCTGCGCCCGGCTGACGCGCTGGATCAAGGCAATCATCGCGCACTCCGTCATTCGGGCAGCCATCGTCGCCGCACGCCAAGGCGTGCGTCAACCATGTCCTGCGTGCGCCGCCGCCACGCGGCGCACCTACAATGGACACTCTCATGCCCACCCCCTCGATGACTTTGCCAATCGCGTTGATCCACGCCAGCCTGCGCGTGTTCGGCGCCCTGCCCATGCGCCTCGTGCTCGCACTGGGCACGTTCGTGGGCGCACTGGCCTGGACGTTGCGCGGACGCTCGCGGCACATCGCCGAGCGCAACCTTGCCTTGGTATTAACGCAGGAGAGCGCCCAATCCAGACACCGGCTCGCAAAAAAAAGTGTGATCGAGACCGGACGCTCGCTGACCGAGGTGCTGGCCATCTGGGGTGGCGGCCCGGACAAGGCCCTGCGCCGCATCGTCGAGATCCGCGGCCGCGCCGAGTTCGATGCTGCCTGCGCCAGCGGCCGCGGCGTGATCATCGCCGCTCCGCATCTGGGCTGCTGGGAGCTGCTCAACTACTGGCTGGCCGCGCAGCGGCCGCTGGCCATCGTGTACCGGCCGCCGCGTCGCGCCACGCTCGAACCGCTGCTGCTGCGCGTGCGCGGCGCCCCCAACGTCGAACAGATCCGCGCCGAAGCCAGCGGCGTGCGCACGCTCTACAAGCGACTGGCCAGCGGCGGCATGGTCGGCATCCTGCCCGATCAGCAGCCACGCAGCGGCGAAGGCTTCTTCGCGCCGTTCTTTGGCGTCCCTGCCTCGACCATGGTGCTGCTGCCGCGACTCGCCGAACGCACCGGAGCCGCCGTGGTGTTTGCGTTCACCGAACGACTGCCGCGTGGCGCAGGCTACCGGCTGCATTTCCTGCCCGCCCCCGCAGGCATCGCCGACCCTGATCTCCAGGTGGCCTGCAGCGCCCTCAACCGCGGTGTCGAAAACTGCGTGCGGCTGGCCTTTGCGCAGTATCAGTGGACCTACAAGCGCTGGCCCAAGGACGCCCGCGCCGACACGACCAGCCCATCGTCGGTGCGCTGACCCCCTGTTTGCGGGGTACAGCCCCCGCTCATGCCTGACTAGCATTTCCTGACAGGGCTGCCCGCATCGACGGCCCACAGGGGAAATCCATGTCTTTCCATGCCGGTTCGCCGCTTGCGCGGCAGCGCCTGCTCGCCACTGTCGCTGCGACTCTCGCGCTGACGCTGGCGGCACTGGGGCTGTGGATGGCCGCCCGCGCCGCCGATGCCACGGCGACGCCGCCGACCGCCGCGCGTCACGCGATCGGCCCGGCGACCCGCTTCGATCACGTGGCGGTGTTTCCAGCCGGCACACCCGCCGCAGCGATCGAACAATGGCGTCGCACCGTGCTGGCTCCGGTGCACGCACAGGCCTGCGCCAGCGGCCGTTCCTGCCTGCTGCGCGCCTTGCGCCTGTCCGCGCTCGGCACGGCACATGCCGAGGTGCTGGCCTTCGATCTGGCCGCCGACACGCCACCGGTCGAACGCAGCAGCCTGCTGTTGTTGGCCGCCACCGCACAACCCCAAGCCCGCCTTTGCCACGCCTGCACTCCGCTGCAGGCCACCACTCCATGACCCTCCACGCGGATGATCAACCCATGAGCTCTTGCCAATCGTTTTCCACTGCCTCACGTTGCGCGCTTGCCCTGCTGCTGTGCGCCCTGTCCGCGCCGGCATCGGCGATTTTCCAGAACGGTGGCTTCGAGACCGGCGCCTACACCGGTTGGACGCTCGAAGGTGGCACCAATCCCGGCCTGATCGGCGCGCCCCCGTTCACCGGCGCCAGCGTGCAGGTCACTCCGGGCGGCGCCGGGCCGAGCAGCCTGGTCGGCAGCGGCACGACCGATCCACGCGCTCCCACCATCACGCTGCCGCGCGTTGGCCAGCAGACCGCCAAGCTCAACGACGAGAACGGCGGCGCTCTGGTGACCCGCTTGCGCCAGATCGACACCGTGACCAATGCCGACATCGATCCGAACGACGGTCTGCCGCACATCCGCTTTGCATTTGCGCCGGTGCTCGAAGATCCCAGCCACTCGCCCGCCGAGCAGCCGTATTTCTATGTCGTGGTCAGGAATCTGGCCGACAACAGCGTGCTGTTCGAACAGTTCGCCTATTCCGGACAAGCCGGCGTGCAATTCCTGTCTGGCGCGGGGTCGTGGAAATACCTGGAATTCCAGGATGTCGATGCCGTGCTGCCGCTCAGCGCACTCGGCCAGCAGGTGGAACTGAGCGTGATCGCCGCCGATTGTTCGCTCGGCGGCCACGGCGGCTACGTCTACGTCGACGGCTTCGGCTCGGCACCGGTCGGCAACGGCGGCGGCGGCAACGGCACGCCCGCCGCCGTGCCGGCCACCGCACCCGCCACCCTGGGCCTGCTCGGCCTGCTGGTGGCTTGGGTCGGCTGGCAGGCGCGCCGCCGCATCGCCTGAGCCCCCGATTGCGCCCGCAACAGGATGCAGCGCGGCCACGGAAGGCCTTTTGTGAAAATCCGGCGCTACGGCGCAACCAGGCCGCGCCGCAGTGCCTCCAGCGTCGCCTCGGCCCGCGAACTCACGCTGAGCTTGCGATAGATGTCCTTGAGATAACCGGCCACGGTGTGCCGCGACAATCCCAGCAGATCGGCAGCCTCGCCGACGCTCAATCCCTTGGCGATCAGCCGCAGCACCTCGGTTTCGCGCGCGGTGAGCGTGGTTTCCATCGCCGCCGGCGCAGGCGCCGATACGGGCGGCGCGAAATGGCGCAGCAGCCGCCGTGCGATCGACGGTGACAATGGCGGTTGTCCGGCGGCAATGCCGGCCAGCATCGCCGCCAGCGCCTCGGGAGTCTGATCCTTGAGCACGTAGCCTTGCGCTCCTGCGTGCAAGGCCGGAAACAGATGCGCATCGTCGTCGAACACGGTGGCGACGACGCACAGACAGCCCAGCGGCTGCAGCTGCTCGATCAGCCGCACGCCCGAGCCATCGGGCAATCCCAGATCGATCAGCGCCAGCGGAGGCGGCGGTTCGCACAGCGCGCGTGCCTGCGCGAGACTCGCCGCCAACGCGATCCGGATGCCGGGAAAGGCGATCTGCGTCGCGCGCGCGAGCCAGTCGCGGCTGGAAGCCAGATCGTCGACCACCAGCGCCCAGTCGAACGGACTCATGCCGCCGGCACCAGCGGCATGGTCAGCAGCACCTTGGTGCCGCCGGCGGTGCCCGGCTTCCAATCGATGCCGCCGGCCAGCTCGGCCGCGCGTTCGCGCATGCCGCGCAGGCCGCTGCCGGCGACCTGCGCATCCACGCCGGCACCGCTGCCATCGTCGGTCAGTTCCAACCGCAGCAGTGCCTCGCGCGCGTCCACGCGCACGCGCACGTGGCGCGCCTGCGCATGCCGGATCACGTTGCTGATCGCCTCGCGCACGATGCGATGCAGATGCAGCGCGCGGGCATGATCGAGCGGCGGATCGGGCAATGCCTCGCTGCCGTGCCAGTCCAGCGTGATGCCGACCGCCGCCAGCCGCTGCACGGCCTCGCTGCGAATGTCGGCCAGCACATCGCCCAGCGTGCCGGGCGTGCCGCGCGAGCGCGTGACCACGTCGCGCAGATCCTGCAGCAGTGCCCGCGCGCGGTCGGCTTGCTGCGGTGTCTGTGCCTCGTGGATCAGGCCGAGCAACCGCGCGCCAAGATCGTCGTGCAGATCGCCGTAGATGCGTTCGCGCTCGCTGGCCGCGGCCTGTTCGCGGGCCAGTGCCTCGCGCTCGGCACCCCGTTCGGCCGCATGGCGCCGCTCGGCCTCCAGCTGCGCCCGCAGGCGCCGCGCATGCGCGAGGCTGCCGATGGCCAACGCCAGGGCCAGCAGCGCCAGGATCGCCAGCCCCGGCATCATGTCGTCCCCGGCGGCCTGAGCGCCGCCGCCTTGGCAGGCTCGCCCAGCCGCTCGTAGACCGCGGCCAGGCGCTCGGCCGCGGTGCGCGTGCGCGCATGCTCGGCCCCGACCAGGGCCCGCAGCTGCGCATGTGCCGTTTCAAGTTGTTCGCGCGCCTCGCGCAGCCGCCCCATGCGCGTCAGGCACAGACCCAGGTTGCTGGTGAAGATCGCCGTCATCAGATGCTCGGCACCCAGCGTGGCGCGCGCATCGGCGACCAGGCTGGAAAACTCGTGCTCGGCCGCCTCCAGGCGCCCGGCATCCATCAACAGCATGGCCAGGTTGTTGCGCGGCGCGAAGGCCGACGGGTGCTGGCTGCCGGCGCGCTGCTGGATCGCAATGATGCGCCGATACAGGGCCTGGGCCTCGTCCACCTGCTTGCGCTCTTCGAGGATGTAGGCAAGGGAATTCATGGCCGCCAGGGTCTGCACGTGGCTGTCGCCGGCGTTCTGCTCGAAGCCTTGCAGCGAGACGCGCGCCGCTGCTTCGGCTTCTTCGAGCCGGCCTTGCACGGCAAGGATGTTGGCCAGCGTCTGCCAGGTGGTGAGGGTGCTCGAATGCCTTTCGCCGAGCACTTCGCGCTGCAGCGCCAGCGTCTGCCGTGCTTCCTGCTCGGCGGCGGCATTGTCGCCGCGTGCCGCGAGGATCAGGGCAAGATTGTGGCGGCTGGTCAGTGTGGTCGGCGCGCGCTCGCCGAAGGTGATGCGTCGCCAGTCGAGCACTTCGCGGATCAGGGTCTGCGCCTCGTCCAGCCGGCCGGCATCGCGCAGCAAAGTCGACAGGCTGCTGCGTGCGGTGGCCTGGGTGACCTGCACTTCGCGCGCATTGGCCACCGCCGGCGGCAGTTGCGCGATGCGGCCAAGCAACGCACGCAGGCCACGCTCGGCGGCATCGACCTTGCCGCGATCGCTGTCCACGCGCGTGTCCTCCAGATCCAGGTCGAGCGTAGTCGCCAGGGGCGCCTCGGGCCATGCCGCGCGCGCGCGGGCCAGCGTCGCGCGCGCATCATCGAAGCGCGTGAGTTCGATCAGGATCGTCGCCTGTTCGCGCAGCAAGGCCACGTGCTGCGCTGGCGGCGTCTGCGCATCGACCAGCGCCAGGGCGCGCTCGCTCAATGCCAGGGCGGCCGGATAGTCGCCCAGGGCACGCCGTGCCGAAGCGAGCGTCGCGGCCACCGCGCGCTGCACATTGGGCTGTGCGGCGAGGTCGTCCAGATCGTGCGCGGCGGCATCGATCACCTGCGCCACGCTCGGATTGCGCCCGCCGGTCGATTCCGGATTGGCCGATGCCAGCATGCGCTGCAGAAAGCCGCTGACCGCCGCGCTTTCCTGCGCCCGACGCTCGGCCTCGGCATGCGCGGCGCGCTCGGCCCAGGCGAATCGCAATGACACGGCAGTCGCTGCGCTCAGCGCCAGGAACACGATCGCCGCCGCCGCGCTGAGCGCCCGGTGCCGGCGCACGAAGCGCGCCGCGCGGTACGTCAGTGTCGGTCGTCGCGCCGCCACCGGGCGATGTTCGAGCACGCTCTCCAGGTCGTCGGCAAAGGCGGCAGCGCTGGCATAGCGTTGCGCCGGCTCGCTGGCCAGCGCCTTCATCACCACGGTATCGAGATCACCGCGCGCCGATCCCGACACGCGCGCCAGCGACGGCGGCGCTTCGTGACGCAGGATGTCGAGCGCCTCGAACAGCGTCGAGGTGGCCAGCCGTGGATGCGGCAGCCGCCCGCCGATGAGTTCGTAGGCGATCACGCCCAGCGAGTACACATCGCTGCGCGCATCGGCGCTGCGATCGCCGCCGCTGAGCTGTTCGGGACTCATGTACGGCAGGGTGCCGAGCACCTGCCCGGCCAGTGTCAGGGTGGCCCCTTCGCCGCCCTCGCGGTGGGCGACGCCGAAGTCGAGCACCTTGGGACGTCCCTCGCCGTCGACGAGGATGTTGCCGGGTTTGAGGTCGCGGTGAATCACGCCGCGCTCATGGGCGAACTGCACTGCGCGCGCAATGCTCGCCAGCAGGCGCAGCCGTGCCGCCAGGTTGGCATGCGTGCTGCGCACGTATTCGAGCAGGTCGACGCCGCGGACGTATTCCATCGCCAGCCAGGGCAGCGGCACGCCGCCGATGCGCGCCTCGCCGGCGGCATACAGGCGTGCGATGCCGGGATGCTCGAGTGCGGCCAGCGTTTCGATTTCGCGGCGCAGGCGTGCCACCAGGCTCGGCGATGGCCCGCGCACGACCTTCAGCGCCACCTGGCGCGGCGGATGCGTTTCCTCGGCCAGATAGACGCGTCCCATGCCGCCTTCGCCAAGCACGTCGACGATGCGGTACGGCCCGATCCGCGCTGGCTGGTCGAGATCCGCCTCACTGTGCGGCTGGCTGGTTGCGGTCGTATGCACGCTGCGTCCCCCCGTTCCCCGAGCGCGATGCTGCCACATCGCCCCGGTACAAGGCGATGCGCTTCAGCCGCCGGCTTCGACCTCGCGCACGTACAGCAGTTCGCACGCGCCGGCACCGCTGTCCTCGCGCGTCAGCGAGCTGACCCAGTGCCAGCCATCGGCGCGCGTGGCCCGCACCAGCTGCCCGCGCAGGCGGATGAGCGCACCGACACGAATGCGATCGAGCGCACGCGCGACCGCGTCATCCGCCGGAATCAGATGCACGTTGGCGCTCGAACGCACGATCTCGGCCGGTGGCAGCGGTGGCTGATCGCGCCAGCGATAGCTGTAGAAACGCGCCGATTGCGTGATCTCGAGGCGGGCCAGCACGGCACTGTCGGACATGCCGCGCCATCCCAGCGCCAGGTCGATCGGCGACAAGGCGCTGCCTTCGTCCAGCGCATAGGTGGCACGCGACAGCACGCGCGCCTGGATGTCGTAATCGGCCAGCGGCGTGAGCGTGAACTCATTGCGCGTCCACGCCGCGGCATCGCGCGGCGACGTCTGCCGCGGCACTTCGCTGACCAGCATGCCATCGCCATGCACGAGCGGGCGTTGCCGCGCCCAGTTCAGCGCACCCCACACGCCCAGCACCAGGGCAATGACCAGCCAGCCACGCGCGCTCACGATCCGGCCTTGCGCAATCGCTGCGCGAATACCGCCATCTCCTTGGCGGCCTGCACGTCGCCGCGCACCTGCGCCACGGCAATGCCCTGCGCGTAGGCATCGAGTGCCGCACGCGCGTCACCAGCCTGCGCCAGGGCTTGCCCCAGGGCTTTCCACGCAGCCGAATACTGTGCGTCAAAAGTCAGCGCTTCGCGCAGGGCCACCGCGGCGCCGACCGGATCACCCTGCGCGAGCAGCGCATTGCCCAGCGAATAGCGCAACAGTGCCCCGTCACGCGGGCCGCCGACCTGGGCGCGCAGGCGGTCGATCAGATCCTTGTTCATGCGGCAATGATCGCGCGTCGCAGACGCGCTGTCACAGCGCCGGCCTGCACCCGGCACCCGGCACGCGTCGCGCCTGCCGGCGTGACCGCCGTCCGGCGGCGGCGCGGCGCAACATTTCCCATCCACGCACACGCCACACCCAGGCCAGGTCGAGCAGCGGCGCACCGATCAGCCAGAACGCGCCTCCCGCCCCCATGCTGCGGCTGCCCAGGCATTGCGGCAACAAGACCGCGATCGCCATGCCGGCCAGCAGCCAGAGCAGCAGACCGTGCGTCATGCGTGTGCGCTCGCGGTGCGCGGCAAGCGATTGCGCTGCGACTCGCGGCGATGACCGTGACATGCGCGCGCGGCGCACCGGAAGTTCGAGGTGAACGGCTGGCGATGCGCGATCGGCAGCGCGTGGCAGGGCTATCGGAGCAAGCAGCATGGCAACCTCCACACAACGGGAAGCGCAGGCTGCGCGTGGCGCGTCTCAGCGGCTGCGATCCAGGTCGATCGGGCACGCTGCCGGCAGCGCCGGGCCGACATGCGATACTGGGCCGATCACTGCCGGAGTTCTCTTGGAAAATCACGGATTTCTGCATCCTGCCCTGATTCTGCTGCTGGCAACGGTAATTGCCGTGCCGCTGGCCAAACGCTGGCGGTTGGGGGCCGTGCTCGGCTATCTCGGGGCCGGCCTGCTGATCGGGCCGTCGGGCATGCGCTGGGTCGGCAACACCGAGCAGATCTCGCAGATTTCCGAGCTGGGCATCGTGCTCATGCTGTTCGTGATCGGCCTGGAATTGTCTCCGCAGCGACTGTGGGTGATGCGCCGCAGCGTATTCGGCACCGGCTCTCTGCAAATGGCACTGAGTGCGCTGGCCCTGGGTGGCGGCATGCTGGCGCTGGGACTGGACTGGAAAGTCGCGGCGGTGATCGGCCTGGGACTGGCGCTCAGCTCCACCGCCATCGGGCTGCAGTTGCTGGGAGAGCGCAAGGAGCTGACCTGCGCCTATGGCCGCCTCGGTTTTGCGATCCTGCTGTTCCAGGACGTCGCCGCGATCCCGCTGCTGGCCTTGGTACCAGTGCTTGGCCACGCGCATGTGAGCGCGCACGGCATCGACGCCGTGCTGGCCACGCTGCGCGTGCTGGCCACGATTGCCTTGGTCATCTTTGTCGGCCGCCATCTGCTGCGCCCAATGTTTCGCGCCGCCGCGCAGCAGGCGGGCACTCCCGAAGTGTTCACCGCCACCGTGCTGCTGGTGGTCATCGGCACCGGCTGGCTGATGACCCTGGCTGGCATCTCGATGTCGCTGGGCGCATTCCTTGCGGGCGTCCTGCTCGCCGATTCGGAATACCGTCACGAGATCGAGGCACAGATCGAACCGTTCCGCGGCCTGCTGCTGGGTTTGTTCTTCGTCAGCATCGGCATGTCGCTCGATCTGCGCGCTGCGCTGGAGCAGCCGCGCCTGATCGGCCTGTTGCTGCTGGCGCTGATGACCATCAAGGCCTTCGTGCTGTTTGGCCTGGCGCGCTTCGGAACGCGCCTGGACAGTGCGCAATCGCTGGCATTGGCCGCCCTGCTCGCGCAAGGCGGTGAATTCGCCTTCGTCGTGTTCGGCCTCGCCGCGAGCAATGGCCTGTTGACATCGACCCAGCGCGATCTGGCGGTCATCGTCGTCACCCTGTCGATGGCGGCCACGCCGCTGCTGGTGCGGCTGCGCGCCGAGATGGTGCCGACCAAGCGGGAAAAGTCCACCGACCGCGAATTCGACCGCATCGATGCCGCCACTCCGCGCGTGATCATCGCCGGCATGGGCCGCTTTGGCCAGATCGTGGCGCGCATGCTCAACGCCAACCGCATCGCCTTCACGGCGCTGGAATCCGATCCGCAGCAGGTGGATTTCATGCGCCGCTTCGGCAACACGGTCTACTACGGCGACGCATCGCGGCTCGATCTGCTGCGCGCGGCGCAGACCGATCGCGCCGAGGTCTTCGTCATCGCCAGCGGCGACGTCGAAGCCACCTTGCGCATGGCGCGCCTGCTCAAGCGGCATTTTCCGCACGTCAAGGTGTTCGCCCGCGCCCGCAATCGCCAGCACGTGTTCAAGCTGATGGATCTTGGGGTGGACGGCATCGTGCGCGAGACCTTCTTCTCCAGCCTCGAACTGTCCCGCGGCGTGCTGACCACGCTGGGCTTCGACCAGGCCACTGCCGATGACCATGTGCGACGCTTCCGTGCACACGACGAGCGCGTGCTGGCCAATCAGTATCCGGTCTACGACGACGAAGTCGCCCTGCTGCAAACCGCGAGGGAGGCACGCGACGATCTGATGCAGCTGTTCGAAGCCGATGCCCACGAAGATGCCGGCGGTGCCCCGCATGACGTCCGCTGAACCGCGCGGCTTTGCGCTCGCCACGACGCGCCTGACCAGTTTCGACCGGCAGTATTCGGCCGAGGTTCGCGTGCAGCGTCCCGACCGCTACCGTCTGCTCGACGCACTGCCGGCACAGCAACCGCGCATCGCGCGCGGCAGTGGCGTGTCCTATGCCGCCGCCAGCTTTGACGCCGAGGCGGTCAGTCAGGACATGCGTGCCTTCGATCGGCTGCTCGCCTTCGACATCCACACCGGCCTGCTGTGCGTGGAAGCCGGCGCCTGCATCGGTGATGTGCAGCGCTTCCTGCTGCCGCGCGGCTGGTATCTGCCGATTGCCCCAGGGCACCCGCGCGCGACGATCGGTGGCTGCATCGCCGCCGACGTGCACGGCAAGAATCCGGCACGCGACGGCACGTTCCGCACGCGCATCGAAGAACTGCAGCTGCATGTGCCGGGACGCGGCCTGATCAGCCTCGACGCCCATCACGACGCGCCCCTGTTCGCGGCCACCTGCGGCGGCTTCGGCCTGACCGGCACGATCACGCGCGCGACGCTGCGCCTGGCACGACCACCGCGCGCGATCACATTGCGCCGCATGCCGGTCGACGACCTCGCGCAGGCCGCCCGCGTGCTGCGCGAATCGGCCAACGCGCTGCTGCTGTACGGCTGGCACGACAGTCGGCCGGAATGCTTCGGCCGCGGCGTCATTCGCGTCGGGCTGTCCGATGACGAAGCCGTGCCCCGCGCATACGACGCGCGCGCCGAACGCGATCTGCCCGCAGTCATCCCGCCTCTGCCCATCACGCTGTGGCAGCACAGCGGCATCGCACTCGCCAACCGCTGGCTCGATCAGCGCTGGCGCAGGCCCGGCATGGAAGCCATTTCCCTGACCGAGGCCCTGTTTCCACTCAACGATGCGCGCTGGTATTTCTCCGGCTACGGCAAGGCCGGCCTGGTCGAGCTGCAGTGGCTGCTGCCGCATCCGCGCTTCGAAGCCTTCGCCGCCGCGCTCGGCGAACGCGTGGCCCGCGACAGACCGCGCATCGCGCTGATCTCGAGCAAGCTGTTCGACGGCCCTGCCCAGGGTTTCTCCTTCGGTGGCAAGGGCATCGCCCTCGCCCTGCATCTGCCGGCTCCCGCGCAGCCGACGCAGCGTGCGTTCTGCGAGGCGCTCGCCGAACTGGCCATCGCGCATGGTGGACGACCCAACCCGATCAAGGATTCCACGCTCGACGCCAGCAGCATGCGCCGGGCCTTTTCCGACTTCGACGCGCGCCGCGCCGCACTGGTCGAGCACAATGTCGCCGGCCGCTTCGTCTCGTCGATGACGCGGAGGTTGGGACTGTGACCGCGATTGTCGTCGGCGCATCGAGCGGCCTGGGTCGCGCCCTCGCCAGTGAACTGGCACGTCGCGGACATCCCTTGCTGTTGATCGCCTCGGATGCGCGCGACCTGCAGGCCCTGGCTGCGGATCTGGAACTGCGTCATGGCACCAGCGTGAACGTGCTGGCACTCGACCTGGCGCGCGAAGCCGACCCGGGCACGCGCGTGCGCGGCGCCCTCGGCGAGCTGCCGCCGGTTTCGGCGCTGCTGCTGCCAGTAGGGCTGTCGTGCGCCGGCGATGACTTTTCGCTGCCCGCCGCGCGCATCGGTGAATTGCTGTCGATCAATCTGCATGCACCGCTGGCCATCGTGCATGCCTTGCTGCCGGATCTGCGCAAGACCTGTGGCACCGTAGTGCTGATGGGCAGCATCGCCGCCGTGCGTGGCCGTGGTCGCAACGTTGTCTACGCCAGCGCCAAGCGTGCTCTCGAATCCGTGTACGAAAGCCTGCGTCAGGCACATGCACCGCGTGCGCTGCATGTGCAGCTGTATCGGCTCGGCTTCATCGCCACCAATCTCACCTACGGCCAGTCCCTGCCGACCACGGCTGCCGCTCCCGAGCGCATTGCGCGGCAGGTCGTCGCCCGCCTGGGCCGGGGTTCGTTCATGCGCCATCTGCCCCGGCGTTTTGCGCTGCTCGCCTGCCTGCTGCGCAACCTGCCGGAATTCATCTGGCGCCACATGCGCAGCTGACCTTCAAGGAGGCGACAACGATGCTGTGGTCGCTCGCCAGCCTGTTCTTCCTCTGGCTCGTGGTGCGTGAGCTGCGCTCGCCGTTCGACCCGCTGCATCCCGAACCGATTTACCTGCCGTATCTGCTGGTCGTGTCCGGGCTTGCCGTCGCATGCGCCTGGCCACCCTTTCGCATCTGGCGCCTGGAATTGCGTCTGGCGCAGGTGGCTAGCGTGCTGGCTGACGGCCGGCGCGCCAGCGTCCACTGCAACACGATGTTCGACACGCTGCTCGATCCGAACATGCTGGCCGCCGGTCACGCGAATCCGCAGACGGGCAGCATCGTGCTGCAGAAGCCCTGGTGCAGCCGGCTTCAGGCTTATCTGGCGGATCCCGAGCACGCAAGCGATGTCGAGCGCTACAGCCTGCAGCTGTTCACCCACGAAGTCATGCATGTGCGCGGCGAGCTGAACGAGGCTCGCACCGAATGCCAAGCCATGCAGCGCAGCGTGCATGCGGCGCGCCTGTTGGGCGTGCCGACCGAAATCGCGCTGCGTGACGCGCGCGCCGACTACCGCATGCGGTATCCGCGGCTCAATCAGCCTGGCACGTTGTCCGCACCCTACTATTCGCCGTTGTGTGCGTCCGGCGCTGCGTGGGACGAGCATCTGCCCGATCCGCCATGGCCGTGACCGCGTCGATGGTTCACTCCGGTGCACTCGCCGGGCGGCGCAGTGTTTGGCGCACGCCGGGAATGCCACCGACCTGTCCCAACTCGGCCGCGACATCGACATAGCCAACGAGCGCCGCCACTTCGGCGGCACTGCGTCCGAACGCATCGATCAGATCGAGCGGAGCGCCATGCGCCTTGAGCAGCCGCGCACAACCGATCAATCCATGCAGTCCGCAGGCGTGCAGTGGCGCAACACCGCGCGCATCCTGGGTGTCGACGGCTGCGCCGTGCGCGATCAGCCACTCGCACAGGCTTCGCAGACGCTCGGCGTCGCAGCGCGCACCCGGCGCCTCGCGCGCGCCCAGCAGCACGAGCAGTGCATCCTGGCCGCCACGGTTGGTGCGCGAGATCTGCGCTCCGGCACGCAGCAGGCGTTCGAACAGATGGCGCGCGACCTCGGCATCTCCGCAGGCGAACGCGTATTGGGCCGTGGCATGCAATGGCGTGCTGCCTTGTTCGTCGCATACATTGGCATCCGCTCCGGCTTCGAGCAGTGCTTCGACGATGCGCACCTCGCCGAGGGCACACGCCAGCGTCAGCGCGCTGCCGCCTCCGGCGATGCGCGTATCCACCGCCACCCGATGATTGAGCAAGGTACGCACGATCGCTTCGCGGCGCGCGGCCACGGCGGCGGCCAGAACATGCATGCCGCCGTGCGTGATGTGATCGGCACGGGCACCGGCATCGAGCAACTGCACGACCAATGCCGCGTGACCCGCACCAGCAGCGCGAATCAGCGCGGTGGCACCCTGCCTGTCGCTGCTGTCGAGGGCGAATCCAAGCTCGACCAGGCGCATGACGGCATCGGCATCGCCGCAGGCGGCAGCAGCCGGAAGATCATCCGCACGCAGGCGACGCAGCGGCAATGGCCAGTTGGGCCACGTCAACCAGCGCGCCAAGGCGCCGTGTCCCTGAGCCAGCGCCGCGCCCAACGCCGTTTCGCCGCTGGCGTTGGGTATTCTCGGATTGGCCCCGGCCATCACCAACGCCCGCACCATCTCCAGCGCATCGTGCGTCGCCGCCAAGTGCAGCGGCGTATTGCCGCGCGCATCACGGGCATTGGGATCGCATCCACGATCGAGCAACGCCTGCACCAGCGCGTCATCACCAGCGGCAATGGCCGCATGCAGCGCCGAAGGTACCTGTGCCGTGGCACCGAACGGATCGGCGCCACGCTCCAGCAGCTCGTTCGCCAACGCGCCGATGTCCACGCGATGATGCTTTGCGGCCACTTCCAGCACATGGGCCAGCAGACCCGCCCCGCCCACGGCCGTGCCGCGCTGGACGATCTGGCTGAGTGCGCTCGCGCTGTCGGGCAATCGGGCCACCAGCGCCTTGAACAGCGTGATGTTGCCGTCGACGAAGCTGTCGCCATCCAATCCGCGATTGAGCAGCCAGTCCCGCGCACGCCCGAGCGCCGGGTCATCGGCAAGTTCCAGGTACATTGCGGCACGCGTGGCGACCGGCCATTGCCGGGCCGGTTCGGAGAGTTCCGCCGCGACGTTCCAGTGGCCGAATCGCAGCGCATCAAGCAGGTGCGCAGGCTGATCCGGCACTTCCTCCACAGCGGTGGCAGCCAGGGTGCTCGGGATCGGATACGTCGGATTGAGCAGCGCCACCACCGGCCAACGTCCTGCGGCAGCCGCAAGATCGACGGCGTGCTGGCCGTCCTCGCCGGCCTGGGCTGGATCTGCGCCCAGCGCAAGCAGGGCACGCACCACTTCTTCGTCGGCCTGGCGCGACAGGCAAGCCTGCATGAGTGCCGTGCGGCCTGCCACATCGACTCGATGGATGTCCGCCTTGCGCTTGCCAAGCGCGTGTATCGCACCACTGCTGCCTGCACGTGCGGCTTCCATGAGCGCGGTCGTTCCGCGCTGGTCACTCGCGTCGGGGTTGGCACCCGCATTGAGCAACGCCTCGACGATGCGGGTGTGCCCGGCCAGCGCCGCCGTCATCAGCGCGGTGCGCCCCAATGCCGCACGCGCGTCGACATCGACGCGATGCTTGAGCAGCATGCGCACCCCTGTGATGTCGTCCTCGGCGATGCCTGCCGCAGCGATCAAGGCTGGCCAGGTGTCCGGCGGATGCGCAGCTGCCCGATGTTCAAGCAGAAAATTAGCCAGCACCCAATTTGCATTGCCGCAGGCAATGGACAACGCTGTGTGTCCCTGATGATTGGCGGCGTCGATATCGATCTTGGTGTCGAGCAGCAACGCGGCAATAATCGGATTGGCGCAGCGAGCGGCATGATGCAGCGGCGTATTGCCCTCGCCGTCGCGCTGGTTGGCATCCGCGCCATTGGCCAGCAGCATGGTGACGGCATCGGGGCGTCCCTCGTAGCTGTCACGCGTGGCCGCCACCAGCGGCGTTATGCCCCCGTGCGCCAGATTGACGTCTGCACCCGCGGCAATCAGGGCACGCAGTACGCGCAGATCCGGCAGTGTGACCGCGATCATGATCGGCGTGCGCTGGTCGCGCGCCTCGCTTTGCGGCCGGGCATTGCCATCCGCCCCACGCTCCAGTGCATCGAGTGCGATGCTGGTATTTGCCGATCGCAACGCCGTCAGCAGCGCCGCATCCAGCTCTTCACCCGAAAGCGTGATCGGCAATGCAATGTCGGCAGGGGCGTCATCTTCTTTGCTCGCTCCTCCCGCCAGTGCAGCGTCCTCCATGATGCGCGCGCTGCGCCGCTGCATGAGTAATGTCCGCAGGGTGCGATTGATCAATACCCAATTTGCGGCCGGGGACAGCAACAACGCATAACCTGGCAGCAGATACATGCGCGCCTCGGCGCTCAGCGTGTAGCCGAAACCTGACAGCAGCAGGACACCTGCAGCCAACACGGCGGTGGCCAGCGCAGCAACGAATCCACAGTGGATGAAGACATCCTGCTCCGTCGTCCACTCGCCGGCGCGCGTGAATGCCTGCCGCAACTGGCCAAGGATCGTTGCCGGCCTCGTGGCCTCGATGTCGTCCTGGATGAACATCAAGGCAAATGACGGCCACAGCCGCCAGAGGCTGAACAGCGCGAGCACGATACCGCCGGACACCATCAAACTCGCCGACAGCGAACCTTCGTCCATCAGCCAGCGGATCGGCCATGCGACCAGCATCTGAATCAATATGGTGTAGCTTCCGAGCAGGAGGCCGTATCCAAGCACGCTGCGCCCATTCGCCTGCAGCGGGCGTGCGTCATCGGCAAAACCGAATCTTCGACACAGCGCATGCATCATCGCTGCATTGGCCAGCACCAGCAGCGGCAGCGCGAAGGAACGCGGGACGAATGCGCTCGCCGCAAACAATCCCCATGCCGACAACAGCGGAATCGCTGCCTTCAACGTCCAGCTGCGCCGTTGTGCCGCGCGTTTGCGCATTCGATCTGCCATTAGGTGAAATCAGGCGCGAGTATATCGGTGCAGCTTCGATCGCACCGCGTCGAACCCGCGATGTCCGCCCGAGCTACTCGAGCGGCGGCATCTGCAGGTAGTAGCCGTACTCCATCAGGGCGCTGATCACTGTATCGGCATCGGTACGTGCCAGCTTGCGCCCGGGGTACAGATCCAGATCCATCACCTTGACCAGGTTCCCCAGCGCGGCCAGCAGTTCCTGCGGAACCGCCTGAAACGCATCTTCCTTCTCCACGAACAGGTAGGTGTCTGATTTACGAAGACTTTTGTAGACAACCACTTGCATCTGCAGACTCCCGGAAGCCGGAACTTTCTTTGGCAAAAGAAAACGCCTCCCCGCAAGCGGGGAGGCGTTTTGGATGAAGCCCCTGGCGATGACCTACTCTTGCATGGCTTAAGCCACACTACCATCGGCGCAACTGCGTTTCACTTCCGAGTTCGAGATGGGATCGGGTGGGACCACAGCGCTAATGTCACCAGGGAACTGGTGCGAGTCGCGCAAGCTGCGCGGATGAGTTTTT
>WBZO01002410.1_pt1 | contig 24376 bp, 19 predicted proteins | sample 5204261 | NCBI WGS metagenome assembly WBZO01 (sample SAMN12412400, study PRJNA552823) | activated sludge metagenome | isolation source: activated sludge from anammox sidestream of wastewater treatment plant... | place: USA: North Carolina | collected 2017-09
AAGAGATGCATTGAACAGCCCCGGCAGCGCGACGTGACGCCAGCCCAGGTGGCGGGCACGCAGGCAGAAGTCGCTCTCTTCCCCATAGCCCTGCGCGAAGATGTCGTCCCGCAGGCCGCCGACGGCGTCCAGGCAGTCCCGCCGGATATACAGGCAGAAGCCGACACCGACGGGGATGTCGACGGTCGCCGCGCCGCACGCCCGGTGCGCCAGCCGGTCCAGCCGGATGGTCTCGGCCAGGTCCGGTATCGGATTGTCGGCGCCGTTGCCCGGGTAGCTGAGGATGCTCGCATCGTTGGATATCGGGGTCACGGTGCCGATGTCGGGCGCGCTGCGGGCGGCATCCTGCAACCGCTCCAGCCAGCCCGGCGGCACCAGCGTGTCGCTGTTCAGCAACACAACGTCGCGGCCGGATGCCGCACGCAGCCCGGCATTCGCTGCGCCGGGAAAGCCGATGTTGCGCGCGTGGCGGATCAGGCGGACCCGGCGGCGGCGTGCCATCGCGTCCAGCACTTGCCGCAGCGCCGGGTCGGGTGAGGCGTCGTCGACCACGATGATCCGCGTCGGCGCACGGACGGTGGCGAACAGGCTGTCGAGGCAGGCCAGCACCAGGTCCCGCTGCCCATGGACCGGCACCACGACATCCACCTCCCGCCGCTTGCGATCGGCACCGACCGGCGTGTCCGGCACAGGCAGATCGACGGGAAGGGCAGGGGGCATGCTGGTGGCGGCGTCCCGTGCCGGCGGGGTCGTGCGTGCGCCATAGCGGCGGCCGATCGCCGCCGCGGCCGCGACGCCGGCCTGTCGCAGCCATGCGGGGTCGATCGGGCTGCCATACAGATCGTGCCCGTCGGGGTCGCGGATATGCAGGGGGCCGGACAGTCCGGCCAGACGCGCGGCCGGAACGGAAAAGCCGCGCGGATGCGCCAGCGGTCCCAGGTTGGGCACGACCACGCTGTCATCGTCGGCACGAACCCGCAGCGTCCTGCGGCCGGCGGCATCGGAGATCGCGATCTCGGCAATCCGTGCCGGGTCCGCCGGATGCCAGGCCCAGCCGGAAAGCCCGCCGTCGATCGCCTCAACCAGGCCGGCGACCCGGCGGATGGCCCGGATATCGATCGGGCTGCCCAGCAGGTGCTGGCCGTCGATGGTCACTGACAGGGCCGCGGCGGCGGTCCAGCCGGCCGGCAGCCGCCTGCCCGCCACCGGGCGGTCGTCCAGCGTGACGACCAGCGTGCCGGGTCGGTGCTGATGCAGGCTGAGCCGCCCGTCGAAGCTCAGGCCGCACCATCCCGGTGAGCCGGTCGAGCGCACGATGTCGCGCGCCAGCGCCGCACAATCCGCCTGCGGCACGTGGCGCGCCAGCGCGCGGCTCAGGCTGCCGGCGGCTTCCCAGGGGGTGTGCAGGCGCATCTGCGCGGCGGCAGTGCCGATCCAGGCTTCGCGCAGGTCGTACCGGTCGGCGATGCCGGCGAACAGGCCGGCGGCCCGGACGGGATCGGAGGCGAGGCAGGCGGCAGCCAGGGACAGGGCGATGTTCGGATCGCGCGGCACCAGCCGATGCGCCCGTTCCAGCCAGCGCAGCGCGGCAGCAGCGTCACCCTGCTGCTCGCCCAGGCGTGCCCGGGTGACCGCGTCACGGGCGAGCAGCGCCGCTTCGGGTTCGCGTCCGGAATCGCCCGCCATCACGGATCAGTTGCCGACAGCCTGCGGCTTTGCGGCATCCGCGGGAGGCGGCAAAGCCGCAAGGTCGGCCTTCGCGTCCTCGAGCCCCTGGGCGATGGCGCGCTCGAACCATTTGCGGGCGGCTTCCAGATCCTGTTCGCCTGCCAGGTTCCTGGCGAGATAGCGGCCCAGCATCATCTGCGCGTAGGGGTGGCCGCGTTCCGCGGCGGCGCGGAACCATTTCTGCGCTGCCGGGCGATCCCACGGCACCTCGTGTCCGCCGCCCTTCATGGCACCGACGGCGAACATGGCGCCGATATGCCCTTTCTCGGCGGCCTTCTCGAACAGGTCGAGCGCGGCGGGATGGTCCTTGGGACCACCCCGTCCGGCCAGCATCATGTCGGCCAGCATCACCTGCGCCTCGATCATGCCGATATCGGCGGCCCGCTTGATCCACTGGCGGCCTTCCTCGGGGTTCGCCTCGACGCCGCGGCCTTCGACCAGCATCCGGCCGTACCAGTATTGCGCGTTCACCACACCGTCGGCGGCCCGACGCAGCCACTCGGCGGCCTTGCGCTCATCCTTCTCGATGCCGACACCCTCGGCGAGGCAGACGCCGAAGTTGAACGCCGCGATCAGATCGCCCGACGCCGCGGCCTGTTCGAACCATTCGCGCATGCGCAGCGAATCCTGCTCGTTGCCATGGCCGCGCAGCAGCAGATTGCCGAGATCGACGCGGGAGTTGGCGTCGCCACTTTCCGCTGCCATGCGCAGCAGGCGCGCCGCCTCATCCTGGTCGCGCGGAACACCGGCGCCCGTGAGGAACAGCATGCCCAGAGCGCGGGCGGCACCCTTGTGCCCCGCCTCGACGGCGCGCTTGAACCAGATCGCCGCCTCGGCATAGTTGGGCGGCATGGTGCCGCCCTTGGCGTACAGATCACCCACCAGCGCCGCCGACTCAGGGTCGCCGGCCAGCGCCGCGCGGCGCAGCCAGGATTCGCCCTCGACATGGTTCTGGGCGACGCCGGTGCCGGTCAGCAGCGCATAGCCCCATCTCGCCTGGGCCGAACGGTGGCCTTTCTCGGCGGCCTGGCGGTAGAGGTTGGCGGCGGCCGCGCGATCCTGCGTCACGCCTTCGCCCACGCCGCGGTCCAGGACCATGCCGTAGAGATACATGGCCGAGGCCAGACCCTTCTCGGAAGCCTCCTTCAGCAGGCGCACGAGCTCGACCTGCGTCCTGGGGTCGGTCGTGTCGCGGGCGAGGATCATCGCATAGCCAAGCTGGCCCTGCGGGCACTTGGCTTCGGCCGACAGCTTGTACAGCCGTTCGGCTTCCTCGGCGTTGCGCAGCTCCTCGGGGCCGGAGGTCAGGATGAAGGCGAGGACCGCCTGTCCCTCGGCCGACCCGCCATCCGCGGCGTGCCGTGCCCATTTCGCGGCGGCGGCAAAGTCGGGCGGCTGGCTGCCGGTATCCTGCGGGCCGCCGAACAGGCCGCCGACACTCTCTCCCTGGCCGGGGCCGATACCGTGCAGGCACAGCGTCGCCAGCAGCGCCTGCGCCTCGACATAGCCATTGGTGGCAGCCCGCTCCATCCAGCGCGCGCCTTCCGCTCGGCTGGGTGGAACGCCGGTTCCCTCCAGATAGCAGCGGCCGATCCGGTACTCGGCCTCGGGGATGCGGGCCTTCGCGGCGCGGGACAGCAGCGGGAACGCTTCCTTGGCCTTGCCCGCGTCGATCAGCCTGATCGCGCGCTTCAATGCCATACGCGGCGACAGGCTGCCGATCACTCGGTCGGAGAGAGCCATGTCGATCAGCGTCCGTGATGCAGGAAGGAAAGGGTCACGGTTCGCGCATACCCTCGGTTGCCAATGGAGCGATGCGGCCAAGCAGATAGCGAAGCACGGACCGCGTGCCGATCTTGATGTCCGCAGTCACCGGCATGCCCGGCATCAGGCGGAAATGCGGCGGCACGTTGTGCAGGTCGACCTTGTCGATGGTGATCCGCGAGCGGTACCACACGGCCGCATTGCTGTTGACCGCCGGTGTGATCGCGCCGGTCGGGTTCCGCTGCTCATCCATCATGGTGAAGCTGTCGGGGCTGATCATGCGGACCGTGCCGTGCGCCAGGCCGTAGAGCGTGTAGCTGAACGTGTCGAACTTGATGGTCACCGGATCGCCGACCTGGACGAAGCCGTCGGTGTTGCCCGGGATGTTCGCCTCGATCTCAAGCGGCGCATCGGTCGGTACCAGCGTGATCAGTTGCTGTCCCGCGGTCAGCACCGAGCCCACCGAGACCTTGCTGACGCTCAGGATGACGCCATCGGTTTCCGCCTTCAGCTCGACGAGCTCGCGGCGGAGCTGCGCCTTGTTCAGCGCCTCGCGCGCGTCTGACAGCTTGGTCGCCGCCTCGGACAGTTTTTCCGAGATGTCGACGCGCCAGTTCTGGTCATAGGCGTTGCGTTCGGCGACCAGCGCGGCGAGGTCACGCTGGGCCGAGGCCGCCGCCTGCGTCGCCGAGTCGAGATTGCGCTGCATCTCGGCCCGTGTGTCCATCGCGGCAAGCGTGTTGATCTTGCTGCCGACATTCAGCCGTTCCAGCTCACGCCGCATGGTTTCCAGCGACCTGGCGTATTGCAGCCGGTCGCGATAGCCCTCGGCATCCGATCGCGCGCGCGCGATCGTGGCCGACAGGCTGTTCATCTTCTGCTGGTAGTTCTCGATCTTGAAGTCGTACTCGGCCTTGCGCTGGGCGTAGATCGCCGCCTGCAGCGTCAGGTTGGGGTCCAGGCCGGCATAGGTGAACGGCCGGTTCTCGGCTTCCGCCTGCAGCCGGCTGACCTGCGCCTGCAACGAGCCGACCTGCATCTGCAGCGCGGTCATGTCGGCTGCGGCGAAGGTGGGATCGAGGCGGGCAAGGACCTGACCGGCCTTGACCATGTCGCCCGGCTTCACGTCGATCGACCGCACGATCGAGGTGTCGAGCGGCTGCACGACGATCGTCGCCGCCTCGGACACGACCTTGCCGGTCGCGATCACGACGCGGTCGACCTGGATGAGCGCCAGCGCCGTCAGCGACGCGACGACCATGGTGCTGATCAGCAGGGCGATCGACCTGGCGATACGCGGGATCGGCGCGTTGACGACAGCCGTCGACGGCGCCTGGAACTCGAGGATCGCCGGAAGGGTCGGATCGCTCCGGTCGACCAGCGCGGTGTCAGTCTCCTTGGAGGAGGCTCGGAGCGAGAGCTGCATGGCGGGGACCCTGATTGTCGACGTGACGATTCTGCTGCGCCCAAAGCTGGCGGTAGACCGAGCAGCGCTCCAGCAACACGCTGTGCGGCCCGATATCCATCAGCTTGCCCTGATCCAGCACGGCGATCTGGTCGCAATCCACCAGCGAGGACAGCCGGTGCGAGACGATGACCATGGTGCGGCCGCGGGCGATACGCAGCAGGTTGGCATTGACCAGCGCTTCGCTTTCCGGATCGAGCGCGCTTGTCGCCTCGTCCAGGATCAGGATGCGCGGATCGGTGATCAAGGCACGGGCAATGGCCAGACGCTGGCGCTGTCCGCCCGACAGGTTCGGCGATCCCTCCTCGATATAGGTTTCATAGCCGTTCGGCATACGCTCGATGAATTCCTCGGCGCCGGCGAGACGGGCGGCGCGCACCGCATCTTCCAGCGTCAGGCCGGGGCGTCCGGCCAGGATGTTTTCCCGGATCGTGCCGCGGAACAGGAAATTCTCCTGCAGGACGGTGCCGAAGCTGGAGCGGAGATGGCGGAGATTGATCTCGCGCAGGTCCGCGCCGTCGATCTTCACGAAACCGGTGTATTCCCGGTTGATGCCCTGCAGCAGCCGGGTCAAGGTCGACTTGCCCGACCCGGAGCGGCCGACGATGCCCAGCATGGTGCCGGCGGGGACCGAGAAGGTGATCCGGTCCAGTGCCGGCGACTTGGTGCCCGAGTAGGTGAAGCTGACATCCTGGAACGCGAGCGCACCGGCGAACCTGGGCCGCAGCCCGCCGGACGCCGAATCGCGCTCGATCGGGCGGTTCAGCACGGCAGCGGCCTGCCCCATCGCCGCGCTGACCTCCTCCCACTCCTCCAGCAGGCGGGCAAGGCCGACCAGCGGCGCGCTGACGCGCTGGGACAGCATCATGAACGCGAACAGCGACCCGACCATGAAGCCGGACTGATCCGACAGCGCCATATAGGCGCCCAGCAGGATGACGCCCATCCACATGAACCGCTCGATCGGCGTCACCAGCGTCTGCGGCCAGTTCGCCAGCCGGCCGAGGGCAAGACGGTGCTTGCCGGCTTCCGCCACACGCTCATCCCACAGCGCGCGGCGCTGCGGCTCCAGCGCCAGCGATTTCACCGTCTTGATCCCGAATACGGTCTCGCCAAGCGCGGCCGACTTGTTCGTTTCGGCGGCGATGACGCGGCCGAAGACGATGCGGATCGGCTTGAGGAAGGCGACGATGATCAGCGCGATCATCGTGGCGCAGACCACGACGACCCAGGCCATGGTGGAATTCAGCCAGAACAGCACAGGCAGAAGCACGGCCAGCGTGATCAGGTCGAGGAACGTCGTCAGCAGCTTGCCGGTGATGAACTCACGGACCTTGTGGATCTGCGAGACCTTGTACATCGTTTCGCCGGCGGGATGCTTCTCGAAATAGTCAAGCGGCAGACGCACCAGCCGGTTGAAGATGTGCAGGTTCAGCTTGGCGTCGGTTCTGGTGCCGACCACCAGGATGATGAGCCGCCGCGCAAAGCCCAGCAGCGTTTCGTACAGCACCGTGATCGTCAGGATCGTGGCGATCAGGAACAGGGTCGAATAGCTCTGATGGGTAATGACCTTGTCGACGACCTGCATGACCATCAGCGGCGGCAGGATCGTCATCAGGCTGATCGCGAAGGACGCGACCAGCAGGTCGCGCAGCGACTTGCGCTCCTTCATGATCAGGGTGAACAGCCAGCTCAGGGTGAAAGGCGGATCCGCCTCGGTCTGATTCCGCTGTGCACGCAGCAGGACAGACTCTCCGTCCCACACTTCCGACAGGCGCATCTCGTCGACCGGTACGGGACGCTCGCCTTCCGAGGCCCGCGGGTCGCGCAACATCACGACCTTGGCCTCGTTGTTCGAGCCGACCAGCAGGGCCGCCGAACCGTCGTTCAGCAGCAGCACGACCGGCGCGCCGCTGCCAAGCCCCATCAGATGGCGCCAGCGCAGCCGCAGCGCGCGCGACCACATGCCGGCGTCCTTGGCCCAGGTCGACAGGGCGGCTGCACTGGGCGGGCCGGCCGCGGCATCGGCCCGGAATTCGTGCGGATCGAGCTCGATCCCGTAGTAGCGCGCCGCGCACATCATCGCGAGCAGACGCGGATGGATCGGCGACGCCTGCGCGCCGTCCGCCGCCGTGGACATCCCGGCGCCGCCACCGGAACCTTCGGTGTCGGAACCGTCAGTGTCAGGGGGCGCCCCATCCCCGCCAGGTTTGCGGCCTAGCCAGGCCGGACCGGGCGTATGCCCATCAGAAATATCCACGCGCGAACCCTCTTGGAGGTGGATCGGACAATTGGCCCGGGTATGGACCCTGCGGAGACGCCATATTCCTGGTGACCAAGCCTTCGTACCCTGTTTTCGCCGCCCTGAGCGGGGGCGCCCATGGACCATCGAGATGTGTCCGCATCTCGCCGTATTGCCACAGGCCTGTCACAAACGAACGCCTATGCAGGTTCGTCGAACGATTGAACGAACATGGCAAAATCTGCCGTTCAGCACAAGAATTCTCTGATTTTCGACACGGTGACCGACCTCGCCGCCACACAACAGTGTGTAACAATTTGTCTCAACCACGCAAATCTCTGCTTTGGTCGTCTTTGGCTGTGGCTTATGACATGCCCGCCATGACAGGACAAACGAATCGTGACCCTCGAGGATAGCGTCGGCGCCTTCATGCCGGGTCCGCGTTTCGAAGTCGGCCCGCTGGGAACCGGGCGGCTGACCGGGCTGACCTTCGCCGTCAAGGACCTGTTCGACGTGGCGGGCGCTGTCACCACCTACGGGAATCCCGATTGGGCCGGCACCCATCCGGTGGCGGTTTCCACGGCGCCCATCGTGACCGCCCTGCTGCAGGCCGGCGCTCATCTCGCCGGCAAGACCAAGACGCATGAGCTCGCGTTCGGCCTGACCGGCGAGAATGTGTGGTACGGCACCCCGCTCAACCCGCGTGCCCATGATCGCTTCCCCGGCGGGTCCAGCAGCGGGTCCGCCGCCGCCGTCGCCGCCGGGCTGGTGGATTTCGCCCTCGGCTCCGATACCGGCGGGTCGGTGCGCATCCCGGCCAGCTATTGCGGCCTGTTCGGCATCCGTCCCAGCCACGGCGCCATCAGCCTCGCCGGCGCCTGTCCTCTCGCGCCCAGCCTCGACACCCCCGGCTGGTTCACCCGCAGCGCCTCGTTGCTGGCAGGGGTCGGCGACGTGCTGCTGCCGGGCACCCGCCCGGGTGCGGACGGCCCGCTGATGCGGGTCGAGGATGCCTGGATCAACGCCCAGCCCGCGGTGGCCGAGGCGCTGCGCGGGCCGCTCGAACGGCTGGAGCAGTTGCGCGGCCGAGCGGTGAGCGTGCGGCTGGTGCCGGAGGGCGTGGATAGCCTGTTCGATCATTTCCGGGTCGTGCAGGCCGAGGAGGTCTGGGCCGCCCTGGGTCCCTGGGTCGATGCCAGCAGCCCGCGGCTTGGCCCGGGCGTGAAGGAGCGCTTTGCCGCGGCCCGTGCGATGACCCCGGCGATGGCGGCGTCGGGGCGCGCGTTCCGCCAGATCCTGCAGGGGCGCGTCCGTCCGCTGCTGGCCGGCGGGGCGGTGATGGTCTACCCGACCAGCCCCTGCGTGGCACCGCTGCTGACGGCGGAACAGCCCGAGCAGGACCGCATCCGCCAGGCCACGATGGGCGTCACCGCGATTGCGGGCTTCTGCGGCCTGCCGGAAGTGACATTGCCGGCGGGGGAGGTGGACGGCCTGTCGGTCGGCCTGTCGCTGGTCGGCGGTCCGGGCCAGGACCGTGCGCTGCTGGCCTTCGCCTGTGACGTGGCGGCGATCCTCGGCCTGCCGGTCTGACGTCACGCACCCTGCGGCAGGCGCAGCGGCAGCAGCAGGCTGGCGGCCAGCAGGGCCATGCCGCCCGCCAGCAGCAGAACATGCAGCGCCGGCAGGGTGGCGACCAGCGGTGCCGCCAGGGTCGGAGCCAGGGCCTGCCCGACCTGCACCGGCACGGCGAACCAGCCCAGCATGGTGGCGTAACCGGCCGGGCCGAACAGCGCCAGCGGCAGGGTGCCGCGGTTGATCGTCAGGATCCCGTTGCTCATGCCATACAGCAGGGCGAACGCGGCGGCCGCCACCGGCCCGCCCGCCAGCAGCGCCAGCGCGCCCAGGGGAAACAGCAGGGCGCCCAGCCGCGCGCGCGCCAGCAGGCCGATCCGGGCGCCGACCGTCCATTCCAGGATCCGCCCGGCCACCTGCCCAGGGCCGACCAGCGAGCCGACCAGCACCGCCTGGGCCAGCGACAGCCCCATGCCCTGCATCAGGTTGAGGATGTGCACCGCGATGGCCGAGGTGATCAGCCAGCGCAGGGTGAAGAACCCCGCCAGGCAGGCCGCCGCCATCCGTCCCGCCCGCCACCCCTCGGCGTCGTGGGCGGCTTCGGTGTCGCGGGGCCGGGCCTCGGCCGGGGGCACCAGCAGCCAGACCATCGGCAGGTTGGCGCACAGCATCAGTCCGGCATAGGCCAGCATCAGCCCGCGCCATCCCAGCGGGCCGATCAGCGCGGCGCCCAGGCTCCAGAACGCGGTGCTGGCAAAGCCCGCGACCAGGGTGATCCCGGTGATGGTCGGCCCGGCTTCCCGCCGCAGCAGCGCGCCCACGGTAGCGAAGGCGGCGTCGTAGAGCCCCATCGACATCCCGAGGCCGATCACCGTCCAGCCGACATACCACACCGCCAGGCTGTCGGCGGCGGCCAGCACGACCTGGCCCAGGGCGATGATGAGAATGCTGGCCAGCAGGGCGCCGCGCCCGCCGTTGCGGTCGATCCATCGGCCGACCCGGGGGGCACAGGCGCCGCTGACCAGCAACGACCAGGAAAAGGCGGCGACGACGGCGACCGGCTCGACCCCCAGTGCCGCAGCGGCCGGGCCGGCCAGGATCGCCGGCAGGTAGAAGGACATGCCCCAGGTCAGGAGCTGGTTCACGCCCAGCACGATTCCCAGGCGGCGGCGGGCGATCACCTTGGTGTCGGCGGGGCGGTGTCCCCTCGGCCCAGGCGGCGCTGCAGCAGGACGCTGTCCAGCCAGCGGCCGTGCTTGTAACCGACGGACTCCAGGATGCCGACCAGGCGGAAGCCGCAGGACTGGTGCAGGCGGATCGACGCGTGATTGCCGCTGTCCCCCACCACGGCGATCATCTGCCGCAGGTCCAGCGCCTCGCACGCCGCGACCAGGGCGGGCAGCAGGCGCTTGCCGATGCCCTGGCCCATCGTGTCGGGGCGCAGATAGATCGAGTTCTCCACCGTATCGCGATAGGCCGCCCGCGGACGATAGGTTCCGGCATAGGCATAGCCGACCAGCAGGCCGCCGCGTTCGGCGACCAGGTAGGGCAGGCCCTTGCCCAGTATGTCGTCGCGGCGACGGCGCATCTCGGCCTCGGCCGGCGCCTCGGTCTCGAACGAGGCGACGCCGGTGCGGACATGGTGGCCGTAGATCGCGGTGATGGCCGGGATGTCGGCGGCCTCGCAGGGGCGGATGAGGAGCTCTGTCGTCATGGGTGGGATCCGGGCGATGAACGGGACGAAGGTGGGGCGCGGCAGGCCGGCATGGAAGAAAAACTTTTCAATACTGCGTATCAGAATAAGCTTTGGTTATGAACGAGCCGACCATCCGCCAGTTGCGCACCTTTCTCGCGGTTGTCGAGACCGGCCGGGTCTCGGCCGCCGCGCGGACGCTGCACCTGACGCAACCCGCCGCCAGCCAGCAATTGCGGGAGCTGGAGCGGACTTTGCGCGTGCGGCTGTTGGACCGCGCGGGCGGGCGGATCGTCCCCACGGCCGCCGGCGCCGCCCTGCTGGAGCCCGCTCGGCGGGCGCAGGCGGCCATCGAGGACGCGGTCGCCGCCGTGGCTGCCTATCGGACCGGAGAGACCGGGCGGGTCCGGTTCGGCTCGGGCGCGACGGCCTGCATCTACCTGCTGCCCTCGGTGCTGGCGGACGCCAAGCGGCGGATGCCGGGACTGGAGGCGATCGTTGCCACTGGCAATACCGGCGATATCGTGCGCCGGATCGAGAGCGGGGCGCTGGATGTCGGCCTGGCCACCATGCCGGTGCCGGTGAGCCGCGCCCTGCAGGTCGAGCCTTTGCTGACCGACCGGCTGCTGGCGCTGCTGCCCGTCGGCATGGCGGCGGACGAGGGGGCGCTGGATGCCGCCGCGCTGGCGGCCTTGCCGCTGATCCTCTACGAGCCGGGCGGCACCACCCGCGCGCTGATCGACGGCTGGTTCCGGCAGGCCGGGGTGAATGTGGCGCCGATCATGCAGCTCGACAGTGTCGAAACGATCAAGGTGCTGGTCGGCGGTGGTCTTGGCGCCTCGATCCTGCCGGAACTCGCCCTGCGTGCCGCGGTGCCGGATACCGTCGTGCGATCCTTGCGGCCGGACCTGTCGCGCCGGCTCGCGATCGTGGTGCGGCGGGAGAAGGTGGTCGATCGCGGCCTGCGCGTGATGCTGGAGGCGCTGCGGGCGCTTGCCAACTGAGCGAAGCCATTCCTGGCGCGCTGCGGGCCGGCAGGCTAGGCTTGCCGTCGTGCTGCCGCAGAGCAGCGTTCGGAAGGGAGAGTCTCGATGCCATACGCGTTCACGACTCAAGAGATCGAATATATCCGTCATGGCGGCACCGGCTATATCGCGAAGATGTATCTGCCGTCGGGCGACGGTCCGTTTCCGATGGTCATCGACCTGCATGGCGGCGCCTGGACCCAGGGCGACCTGGCGGATTGCGACGCGCGCGACCAGGTGCTGGCGGCAAGCGGGCTGGTGGTTGCGGCGATCAACTTCCGTCATGGCGCCGACGGCTATCCGACGTCGTGCGCCGACATCAATTTCGCGATCCGCTGGCTGAAGGCCAATGCCGCCCGGTTCCGCGGCAATCCGGCGCAGCTTGGCCTGTCGGGGACATCCAGCGGCGGGCACCTGGCGATGCTGGTGGCGATGCGGCCGGACGATGCGCGCTATGCCGCCATCCCGTCGCCGGCGGGTGCCGCCGATGTCAATGCAAGCGTGCAGGCGGTCGTCATGCAATGGCCGGTGATCAACCCGCTCTCGCGCTACCGCCATGCAAGGCGTCTGCGCGAGCAGCCGAACCCGCCGGCCTGGATCGGCAATATCCCGGAACGGCATGATCTGTACTGGAAGACAGAAGCCGCGATGGCGGAGGGTAACCCGATCCTGATGATGGAGCGCGGAGAGAAGGTCGTGACGCCGCCGGCGCTGTGGATCCAGGGGCAGCCGGACCAGACGCACGATTATCGCGATCCCGAATCGCCGGTCGAGCTGAACGAACCGTTGCGTTTCGCCCATGATTACCGGGCGGCGGGCGGCTATATCGAGACGCTGTATATCGACAATGCCACGAAAGCGTCGAACCTGTCGCACGCGCCGACGGCGGCGTTCTTCCACCGGTTCCTGACGTAGCACCCGCGCGTGTGGCGGTTCCCGGGCGCCAGATGCCCGGGAGCGGCATCGGGGCGGGGGACCGGAACGTTACGGCTTCATCAGGCGGCGGATCAGCTTCGGCACGCGCGGCGTCAGGCGGCGGTGCCAGGCGGTCTTGAACGTGTCACCCGGGCGGCGGACGAACAGGGTCGAGCGGCCCTTCGACGCTTCGCCCTCGGGCCGTCCGTTGCTGTAGTAATACAGCGCGAGCGATCGGCGGCAGCGGTCGGGCGGACAGGTCAGCGGATCGGGATGCCCGTGATACGTCGTGTCGGCCGTCGAGAAGATGACGGTCCGGTTGAACAGCGGTGCCACCTTCTTCACGCAGGTGGTCATCCCGCGATCCCACAGCTCCAGGTCACCGCCATAGGACGCGTCCCAGTCCTTGTTCAGATACAGCAGCAGGTTCAGCCGCCGGTCCAGGCGGGTACGGTTGTTGCTGTTGAAATCAGCGTGGATCGCGAGCTTGCCGCCGCGCTGGATCTGATGCAGCCCGCCGCCATCCCAATGCGGGTCGGGGATCAGCCCCTGGATGCCCGTCAGCGTCTCGAGGAAATTCAGGAAGCCGGCGCCGTTCAGCGTGTACAGCACCAGACGGATCGGCATCGGCACCAGCTCTTCCCGATCCAGTGCCAGCTTGGTCTCGCGGTCCGAGCGGAAACGCTGCCAGAACGGTGCCTCGGGGCCGGGGAAGACATCCAGCACGCGGTCCAGCACCGCGGGCTCGAACAGGTCGTCGATGACCGCATGTGGGAACGGCTCCGCCGCCGCATAATCCGTACGCAGCCGTTCGGCCATCGCCATCAGGCCATCGGTGCGCAGCAGCGGCGTGGCCTGGGCAAGCCAGTCGAAGCGTGTGTCCTGGGCTGGCGTCCTGCATGCCGGCGCCGCTTCGCGCCATGGCAGCGGTACCACCCTGCCTGCCGCGCCGCAACGCCCCGTACCCTGGCATTTCATGCCGTTCCGTGGCGATATGGCGGCATTCGTGAGCGACCGCCTGAGGACAGCCTGCCATGCAGCCGATCAATGCCGATACCCGAGCCGCCTGGACCGTGGCGGATCTGCAGGCCGATACCGGGTGGATCTTCGAGCTCGACGATCGCGCCCGGCGCGACCTGTTGGCCGCGGTGCGCAAGGCGCGGGACCCCGGGAAGACGCTGTTCGATTACCGCCGCGACGACTTCGACCTTGGTTCCGCGTGGCCTGTCATCCGCCGCGCCCTGCACGAGGTCGCGACCGGCACCGGCTTTGCCCTGCTGCGCGGCCTGCCGCGGCAGGATACCTCGGCCGAGGAGTTCGAGCTGCTGACCTGGGCCGTCGGCCTGCACACCGGCGTCGCCCGCCCGCAGGGCAAGGCGAGCCAGTATCTTTCGGCAGTGCGCGATGCCGGGACGACCTATCGCACCGGCAAGGGGCGGGGCTATTCGTCCAATGCCGAGCTGGACTTTCATACCGACAGCGCGGACATCGTGCTGCTGACGTGCTATAATGTCGCCAGGGAAGGCGGGATGAGCATGGTCACCAGCTCGGTGTCCGCGCACAATGCGATGGCGGTGGAAAGCCCGGACCTCGCGGAGCTGCTGCATCAGCCCTATTACTTCAGCCGCCAGCAGGAACAGGCCCCGGGTGAGGATCCGGCCTACTGGAACCCGATCTTCGCCGAGGCATCCGGCGTGCTGTGTTCCAAGTGGAACCGCAACCGGCTGACATCCGCCCAGGCCATCGAGGGCGTGCCGCCGCTGACGGCGAAGCAGTGGCAGGCGCTGGATACGCTCGATGCGGTGCTGCGCCGGCCGGACCTGATGTACACGATGTATCTACGGCCCGGTGACATGCAGATCCTGAACAACCATGTGACGCTGCACTCCCGCACCGAGTTCCTGGACCATGACGATCCCGCCCTGAAGCGGACCCTGTTCCGGCTGTGGCTCGCCCCGCCCGATTCGCTGCGCCTGCCGGAGGGATGGAAGGCGCATTTCGGCTCCATCGAGGCCGGCGCGGTCCGCGGCGGCATCGTCGGCCAGGCCTATGACGAGGTCCGCCGCGCGTATGAGCTGCGGCAGGCTGCGGATCTGGGGATGCGGCTGGTGTAGGGGCGGAGCGTGATCGCCCGAGGCCGGAGGGCGTGAATCACGCGACCAGACAAAACCGTGATCGCCCGAGGCCGCAGGCCGGAGGGCGTGAATCACGCGACCAGACAAAACCGTGATCGTCCGAGGCCGCAGGCCGGAGGGCGTGAATCACGCGACCAGACAAAACCGTGATCGCCCGAGGCCGCAGGCCGGAGGGCGTGAATCACGCGACCAAAGTCTAGATCTTGGCCTCGGTGAGCAGGCGGGCCGCCTCGGCGCCGCGGATGCGGGCGATGTCGTCCTGGTATTTCAGCAGCACGCCCAGCGTCTCATCGACGTCGCCGGCGGTGAGCTCCGTCTTGTTCAGATAGGTCAGCGCCTGGGCCCAGTCGATCGTCTCGGCCACGCCCGGCAGCTTGAACAGCTCCTCGCCGCGCAGGCGCTGAACGAAGGCCACGACCTGGGCGGCGAGCTGTTCCGGCACCTCGGGCGCCTTGGCGGCCAGGATCGCACGTTCCCGCGCCGCGTCGGGGTAGTCGACCCAGTGATACAGGCAGCGGCGGCGGATGGCGTCATGCACCTCTCGCGTGCGGTTCGAGGTCAGCACGACGACCGGCTTCGTCTTCGCCCGCACGGTGCCGAGCTCCGGCACCGTGATCTGGAAATCCGCCAGCAGCTCCAGCAGGAACGCCTCGAACGGTTCATCCGCGCGATCGAGCTCGTCGATCAGCAGCACCGCCGGTGGCAGGTCGGGGTCGATGGCCGACAGCAGCGGGCGGGCGAGCAGGAAGCGGCGCGTATAGATGTCGGCCGCCAGCTCGTCGCGATCGGTCCGGCCCGCGGCCTCGGCCAGGCGGATCGCCATCAACTGGCGGGCGTGATCCCACTCATAGGCCGCTGCCGACAGGTCCATGCCGTCATAGCATTGCAGCCGCACCAGCCTCCGGCCGAGGCCGGAGGCCAGAACCTTGGCGATCTCGGTCTTGCCGGTGCCCGGTTCGCCTTCCAGGAACAGCGGACGCTGCATCGTCAGGGCCAGATGGACCGTGGTCGCCAGTTCCCGATCGGCGATATAGCCCTGATCGGCGAGCAGGTGTGCGGTGTCGGCGACCGTCGCGGGAAGTCCGCTCACGCTCACATGCTTCCGAGGGCGGCCAGAACCATCAGCACGAACACGGCGCCGCCGATCCAGAACGCCAGCGGCAGGCCGAACGGTTCGCGGGGGATCAGCGCCCCGAGCGACACCGCGGAGGGCGGCGGCGGTTCGGGTGGCGCGGCCTCGGCCGGTGGTGCCGCCGGCGCGGCGGAGGGCGGCGGTGCGAGGGCCGCCATCTGGCTGCTGAAACGGTCGAAGAACGCGTCCGCCATCTGCTTGGCGGTGGCGTCGATCAGGCGGGCGCCAAGCTGCGCGATCTTGCCACCGACCTGCGCATTCACGACGTACGACAGCACCGTATCGGCGCCATCCTCGCTCAGCCTGACCTTGGCGCCGCCCTTGGCGAAGCCGGCGACCCCGCCCTGGCCTTCGCCGCTGATGGTGTAGCCGTTCGGCGGGTCGATGTCCGACAGTGTGACCGCGCCGGCGAATTTCGCCGAGATCGGACCGATCTTGACGGCCGCGCGGGCCTTCAACTCCGTGTCCGACACTTTTTCCAGGCTTTCGCAGCCGGGAATGCTCGCCCTGAGCACGTCGGGGTCGTTCAACGCGTCCCACACGGTCTGCCGTGGCGCCGGGATGCGCCGCTCACCCGTCATGTCCATGAAAATTCGTCCCTGTTGCGCCGGGCGGAGGTTACTTGCAGGGTCGGGGGCACGCAACCGACCGGGCGATCAGGATGATTCGGCCACGGATTTCCGCCCGTCACCGGGCTTGGCGCTGTGCCGGCGCGGGGATAGCGTAGCGGCCATGTCCTCGTTCGCGCCGATCCGGGCCCGCGCCGAACAGCGCAAGGGTGGTGCGGCGGCTCTGGCGGCCCTGTTGCCACCTGTGCCGGCGGCCGAGACGCTGCAGGCTCTGCCGGATGACCGGGTGCTGTCCGCGATGGCGCAGCGGATCTTCTCCGCCGGCTTCGTCTGGCGGGTGATCGCGGCGAAATGGCCGGGCTTCGAGGCGGCGTTCCTGGGGTTCGAGCCGCAGCGGCTGGTCTTCGAGCCTGACGAGTTCTGGGAGCGTTTGACGGCCGATCCCCGGATCGTGCGGAACGCGCCCAAGATCATGGCGGTGCGCGCGAATGCCCGCTTCGTCCTGGACATCTCGGCCGAGCATGGCGGGTTCGGCCGGTTCCTGGCGGATTGGCCGGTCAGCGACCTGGTCGGCCTGGTGGATTTGCTGGGCCGTCGCGGCACGCGGCTGGGCGGGCTGACCGGGCAATATTTCCTGCGCTTCATCGGCAAGGACGGGTTCATCCTGAATCAGGACGTCGTTGCCTGCCTGCGGGATTCGGGGCTCGACATCAGCGCCACGCCGACCTCGAAGCGCGATCTGCGCCTGGTGCAGCAGCGGTTCAACGAATGGGCGGCCGAGACCGGGCTGCCCTATACCCATCTGTCGCGGATCGGCGCGATGTCGATCGGGGAAAACCGGGCCGCGCCGGAGGAGGAAGCCTGACCGACGCAGCCCGGCCGCGGCCTTCCCTGTTCATTCCGCGCGTCATCGGCTATCGGGCAATGCAAAGGAGCCCGCGCCATGACCTATCTGATCGCTGACGACCTTCCCACCGTCCCGGCCGGTGAGCGCTTCCGTGCCCTGCTGTCCCGCCCCGGCATCCTGCAGATGCCCGGCGCCCATAACGGGCAGGCCGGGCTGCAGGCCAAGCGCGCCGGGTTCGAGGCGCTGTATCTGTCGGGTGCCGCCATGACCGCCTCGATGGGCATTCCCGACCTGGGCATGATCACGGTCGACGAGGTCTGCTTCTTCGTCCGCACCATCACCCGCGCCACCGGCCTGCCGCTGCTGGTCGACGGCGACACCGGCTATGGCGAGGCGCTGAACGTCATGCACATGATCCGCAGCTTCGAGGATGCCGGCGCTGCAGCGGTGCATATCGAGGATCAGTTGCTGCCGAAGAAGTGCGGCCATCTGAACGACAAGAAGCTGGCCGACCCGCACGACATGGCCGCCAAGATTGCCGCCGCCCGGCGCGCGCGGCGGCATCTGTTCATCGTCGCCCGCACGGATGCGGCGGCGAGCGAGGGGATCGATGGCTCGGTCGGGCGGGCCAAACTGTTCCTGGAAGCTGGCGCCGATGCGATCTTCCCCGAGGCGCTGACGACCGCGGAGATGTTCAAGGAGGTTGCCCGCCGCCTGCCGGGCGTGCCGCTGCTGGCGAACATGACCGAGTTCGGCCGCACGCCGTTCTTTACCGCGAGCGAGTTCGAGGCGATGGGCTACAAGATGGTGATCTGGCCGGTCAGCAGCCTGCGCGTGGCGAACAAGGCGCAGGCGGAGCTGTATGCGGCGATCAAGCGGGATGGCGGCACGCAGAACATGGTCGACCGCATGCAGACGCGCGCCGAGCTGTATGAGACGATCGGGTATCATGATTATGAGGCGCTGGACGCCTCGATCGTGACGACGATCATCCCCGAGGCAATGCCGCAGCAGCGCTGACCCGCAGGGCGCGGACGACGGGATGGGGGACGATCCGCTGTCCCCGATATGCCCAGACGGTTGTCGTGCGTGCGGGCATGCGCTGTGGCTGGCGGGTGTGACGGCTTGCGGACGATGCTGGTTCGCGATGCGGCACCCGGCGCGGGGTGAGATCGAACGCCTGGCGAAGCCGGGCATGCAGGAGAGCCTGACCGCATGAAACGCCGTTCCCTTCTGGGCCTGCTTGCCCTGGCCTCGTTCGCACCGGTGGTGCGTGCCGAGGACCTGAACGGCCCGCAGCCGGAGCTGCCGAAGGAAAAGCTGGTCATCGTCACACGCGACGGCACGCAGCATGCGTTCAACGTCGAGATGGCGCTGACGCCTCGGCAGCAGGAGATCGGTGAGATGTTCCGCACCGCGGTGCCGGTGGACGGTGGCATGCTGTTCGACTGGGGCAGTTCGCGCGATTCGATCATGTGGATGAAGAACACGCTGGTCCCGCTGGATATGGTGTTCATCAATGCCGACGGGGCGATCCGCTCGATCGCGGAGAATACGGTGCCGCACAGCCTGGCCGCCATCAGCAGTCGCGGCCCGGTCCGCGCCACCCTCGAACTCGCCGGTGGCACCACTGCTCGGCTGAACATCCGGGTGGGGGATACGGTGAGACAGCGGATCTTCGGCAATGCGCCATAGGCGGGGGGTGGGCTGAATCGAGGCACCGACCTTGCGTTCCGCGAGCTGAGGCGGGCGGTGGGAGGCCGTGTCGTGGTCGGCGGAGGGCCTTTCCCCGTGTCATGGTCGGCGGAGGGCCTTTCCCCGGCGTCATGGTCGGCGGAGGCCGACCATCTACGACTTTCCACGCCATCAGCCCCGCAAGCCATGGATGGTCGGCCTTTGCCGCCCATGACGCCGGGGGTGGCCTGCGCCGAGCGCAACACGGGCTCACCGACGCGCCGTGTCCCGGCGGCGGTATTTGGGGTGTGGGTGATCGGATCCGCCCTTGCCTCCGGCGCGTCGGTTCCATAGGTTCCGGCGGATCGGTCGGGGCGTGGCGCAGCCTGGTAGCGCGCCTGTTTTGGGTACAGGAGGTCGTGGGTTCGAGTCCCGCCGCCCCGACCAACGGAATACGGAGACAGAGTTCATGCGGGCCCGCATCTACCAGCCGCCGAAGAACGCCATGCAGTCGGGCTGGGGCAAGACGCACCAGTGGGTCCTGGAGTTCGTCAATACCACCCCCAGGCGTCCCGACCCGCTGATGGGCTGGATCGGCGGGGGTGACACGCAGCCGCAGGTGAAACTCACCTTCCATTCACAGGAAGAGGCGGTGGCCTACGCCAGGCGGGCCGGCATCGACTATGAGGTTGAGCTGCCGCAGAACCGCCGGGTGAAGCCCAAGGCCTATGCCGACAACTTCGCCTTTGGCCGGTACGAGAACTGGACCCATTGAGCGCGCTGGCCTGAGCGCGCACGATGGCAGTCTATACCGAGGTTACCGACGAAGCTCTGGCGGCGTTTCTGGCCGACTATGACATCGGGACGATGGTGGCCTACCGCGGCATCGCCGAGGGGGTCGAGAACTCCAACTATGCGCTGAAGACCACTGCGGGCGACTTCATCCTGACACTGTATGAAAAGCGCGTGGACCCGGCGGACCTGCCCTGGTTCCTCGGCCTGATGGAGCATCTGGCGCAGCGCGGCATCGTCTGTCCGCAGCCGGTGCGGGGGCGGGACGGCGCAGCGCTGCGGCATCTGGCCGGGCGGCACGCGGCGATCACCACGTTCCTGCCCGGGGTCTGGCCGCGGCGCGTACGGGTCGAGCATTGCGGCCCGGTCGGCGCCGCGCTGGCCGCGCTGCATCTGGCGGGCGCGGACTATGCGCCGCGGCGGGTCAACGCCTTGGGGCCGCACGGATGGGGGCCGTTGCTCGACCGCTCCCGCGCGCGGGCGGACGAGGTGCAGGCGGGGCTGGCGGCGGAACTGGACACCGCCCTGTCCCGCATTCTGGAGGCATGGCCGAGCGATCTTCCGGTCGGCCACATTCATGCGGACCTGTTTCCGGACAACGTGTTCTTCCTGGGTGAGCGGCTGTCGGGCCTGATCGATTTCTATTTCGCCGCGACCGACCTGCTGGCCTATGATATCGCCATCTGCCTGAACGCCTGGTGTTTCGAGGCGGATTTCTCCTTCAACGTCACCAAGGCTCGGGCGCTGTTGTCGGCCTATAACGCAACCCGGCCCCTGTCGGCGGCCGAGAGGGGCGCGCTGCCGGTACTGTGCCAGGGGGCGGCGATCCGCTTCCTGCTGACCCGGCTGTTCGACTGGTTGAACACGCCCGCCGGCGCACTGGTCACGCCGAAGGACCCGTTGGAATATCTGCGGCGGCTGCGCTTCCACTTCACGGCGCGGGATGAGCATGCCTATGGCCTCTGAAGACGACGTCACGGTTTCGCTGCCACCGGACCCCGAGAATGTGGTCGACATCTGGACTGATGGGGGCTGCCGGCCGAATCCCGGCCCGGGCGGCTGGGCGGCGATCCTGATCTATCGCGGGGTCGAGAAGGAACTGTCCGGGTTCGATCCCGACACGACGAACAACCGCATGGAGCTGACGGCGGCCGCCGTGGCGCTGGAATCGCTGAAGCGTCCGTGCGATGTGAATCTGCACACCGACAGCGAATATCTGAAGAACGGGATCACCCGCTGGCAACAGGGCTGGGTGCGGCGGAACTGGCGGAATGCCAATGGCGACCCGGTGAAGAACATGGATCTGTGGCGCCGGCTGCTGGAACAGCAGAAGCTGCACCGCATCCACTGGAAATGGGTGCGCAGCCATGTCGGTATCAAACTGAACGAACGGGCGGACAAGCTCGCGACGGCTGCGCGGGAAGAGGGGTTGCGGGCCGCGAAACGCGGGCAGGGGTGACCACCACACGAAGGTGCCGACCATGACGGAAGCGGAAGGGACGCACCGTCCCTTCCGCTCGTCCAGTCCGGCTACGTCAGCTTGAAATACTTCTCCATGTTCTGCTGCACTTCCTGCATGAACAGATAATATTGATAGAAACCGCCATTGTAGTTTCCATCCTGCCGCCGGTTCGGCTCGCCCTCGAAGTTGTAATAGCCGGGCGTGCATTCCTTGTTCCGGTTGGTCTTGCCGCGGTGCCGGATCACCTCGTCGACCCACCATTGTTCCGAAGCGTCGGTCGTATCGATGGCGGTATAGCCATGTTCGAGGACATAGCTGATGCACTCGGCGATATGCCGGCCCTGCGTCTGCAGCATGAAGGTCAGGTTGAACTGGAACGGCGCCTGATAGCCGCCCATGATGAACAGGTTCGGATAGCCGGCCGAGTGGATGCCGAACAGCGTGCGCATGCCATCCGCGTATTTCTCGTTCAGCTCCATACCGGTCTCGCTGCGTATATCGTTGTAGATACCGGTGACCTGCACTTCGAACCCGGTGGCATAGATCAGAAGGTCGAGCGGATATTCCCGTCCTTCGAAGACCGGCCCCTTCTCATTGATCTCGGTGATGCCCTTGCCGTGCGTATCCACCAGATGGACATTCGGCAGGTTGAAGGTCGGCAGATACTCATCGTCATAGCACGGGCGCTTGCAGCGATGCATGTACCAGGGCTTCAGCGCCTCGGCCGTCGCCTTGTCCTTCACGATCTCGTCGACGCGCGCATGGATGCGCATCTGATGCTCGATATTCTGGTTCTCCTGCCGCCGGATCTTCTCTTCCCGCGGCAGCGCGGCGAGCTCGGCCTTCTGCTGCTCGGTCAGTTCCGGCCCTTTCATGTGCCGCAACAGCCGCTCGGTCTGCCAGCCGGGCTTTAGCGACGCGGCCCATTCCGACGGGGTGGGGATGTCGTCGCGGATGTCGATGGCTGACGGCGTGCGCTGGAACACGTACAGCGCCTTCGCCGCCCGCGCCACGCGCGGAATGATCTGCACCGCCGATGCGCCGGTGCCGATGACGCCGACCACCTTGTCGCGCAACCCGGACAGGTCCGGCTTGGTATAGGCATAATCGAAGCGCGAGGAGTGGAAGGAATGACCCTTGAAGGTCTCCATCCCCTTGATCTTCGACAGCTTCGGCTTCGACAGCGTGCCGTTCGCGCAGATCACGAACTGTGCCGACATAAGGTCGCCGCGATCGGTGCCGATGCGCCACAGCTTCGCCTTGGCATCCCAGACGGTGGACGTCACCGTGGTCTGGAACACGGCCAGCTCATACAGGTTGTAACGCCGCGCGATGGCCTGACAGTGGGCGAAGATTTCAGGGCCCTTGGCGAAATAGCTGGGCGGCACATAGCCGAGCTCGTCCAGCAGGGGGAGGTAATCATAGGCTGAGACGTCGCAGGCGGCGCCCGGATACCGGTTCCAGTACCACGTGCCGCCGACATCGGCGCCACGCTCGACGATGCGGATGCTCCTGACGCCCTTTTCGCGCAGGCGCGCGGCGGTCAGCAGCGCCGAGAAGCCGCCGCCGATGAACAGGCATTCGACCGTGTCGGTAATCGGCTCCCGCGGCGTGGTCGCCTCGGCATACGGGTCGATCTCATACTTCGCCAGCTCGCCGGTCAGGTCGGACGTGTACTGGCTGGTTCCTTCGGGCCGATAACGCAGGCGCAGGTCGCGTTCCTCGGCGAATTTGCGCTTGATGGCGTCGTAATAGTCCTGCGGCTTGTCGGTCGGGCGCAGCGGATCGAACGCCACGCGTCGCGCCATGGCGTCCGGATTCTGGACTCCCATTCCGGGAGATTTTTCTTTTGTCTCTGACATGCGTCGTCTCAAACCCTGTCCATTGTTCAGCGATGGTCGTGCATGCTGTCGGCAGAGGGTGCGACGCACCGTCCTGATCGTCCGACATTCCCCCCAGGTACGCACGAGGGGACGCTTCGCTCGTCCAGCCTGCGACCAGGGTACCGGCGGTTCCCGCGGTTTGGCAATGGTCGGGCCCGTCCGGCCGGCGCCCGCGTCCCGTGCCGCATGCGGTCGGCGCCCGCGCCGCGTCGGTGCACCGGCAAAGAATCGCGCCGCGAGCGCTTGCGACGGCAGCGGGAAACCGACATGCTGCGTTGCAAAAGATACCGGGAGAGCTTTGGGAGACCATCATGAAGCGACGATCATTCCTCACAGGCACGGCAGCGGGTGTGGCGGGGGCGTCGCTGCCTCGTTTCGCCATCGCGCAGCCCGCCAATGCGCGCGTTCTCCGCTTTGTGCCGCAGGCCAACCTGACCGTGCTGGATCCGATCCTGACCACCGCGGCGGTCACCGCCAACCATGCCTGGATGGTGTGGGATACGTTGTTCAGCCTGACCAGCAAACAGGAGGTCAGGCCGCAGATGGCAGACGGCTTCACCGTGTCGGATGATGGCCGCACCTATCTGATCAAGCTGCGCGAGGGGCTCAAGTTCCATGACGGAGAGCCGGTGCTGGCGCGGGACTGCGCGGCGAGCCTGGCGCGGTGGGCGTCGCGCGATACGTTGGGACAGACGGTCGCCATGGTGGTCGACAGTTGGGGGGTTGCCGACGACCGCACCGTCAAGGTGACCCTGAAGAAGCCGTTCTCCCTGCTGATCGAGTCCATCGCCAAGTCCGACGCGCAGATTCCGTTCATCATGCCGGAACGCGTGGCGAAGACCGACCCGTTCAAGACGATCACCGAGATCGTCGGTTCGGGACCGTACCGCTTCCTGAAGGACGAATATGTCTCGGGCAGCAGCGCGAGCTGGGCGAAGAACACGGCCTATGTGCCGCGGCAGGAGCCGGCGGACTGGACGTCGGGCGGCAAGGTCGCGCATTTCGAGCGGATCGAATGGAAGATCATCCCGGACGCGGCGACCGCCGCGGCCGCGCTGCAGGCGGCCGAGGTCGACTGGTACGAGCAGGTGCAGGCGGACCTGGTGCCGCTGCTGAAGCAGAACAAGGAGATCAAGCTCACCCCGTCGAACCAGCAGGGCTATTTCGGCGGTCTGCGCTTCAATCACCTGCATCCACCCTTCAACGACGTGATGCTGCGGCGCGCGATCCTGACGGCGGTGAACCAGGAAGACTATATGCGCGCGATCACCGGCAACGATCCGTCGCTGTGGAACGTCTGCCGCTCGCAATTCCCATGCGGCACGACCTACGGCACCGAGGTGAACATGCCGGTGCAGCAGGGCGACCTGGAAGCCGCCAAGCGGCTGATCAAGGAGTCCAAATACAAGGGCGAGAAGGTGGTGATCATCAACCCCACCGATTTTGCCACCATCGGTCCGCTGGGCGACATCACCTAC
>WBZO01002367.1_pt1 | contig 24372 bp, 25 predicted proteins | sample 5204261 | NCBI WGS metagenome assembly WBZO01 (sample SAMN12412400, study PRJNA552823) | activated sludge metagenome | isolation source: activated sludge from anammox sidestream of wastewater treatment plant... | place: USA: North Carolina | collected 2017-09
CAGGAAACCGCCGAAGGTGAGCAGGTAGGCGTTGACGACCCACACGAGCGCGGTCTCGGAAAAACCCAGATGCTCCCGGATCGACGGCAGCGCGACGTTCACGATGGTCATGTCCAGCACGATCATCAGATCGCCCAGGCAGAGGACGAGCAGCGCCCACCAGCGCTTCCTGTTTTCGAGCACGTCGCTCATGCGATCTCTCCGGGTTTCGTCATCATGCGGAGCCGCCTGAAGCCGCCATCCGCGCCAGATAGGCCGCCAGGCGCCCCAGCGTCTGCCGGCCGCCTTCCACGGCGTCGTACTGCGCGATGACCAGATCGCGTTCCGCCGGCGTATCGAAGACCATGCGCAGCGTGAGCCGCGTCTTGTCGCCCAGCGCCTCGAAGGTCCAGCTCGCGACGAAGTGCGCGCCGGGACCGCCCTCCTTGCCGCCGCCGTGGGAATATACTACGCGTTCCGGTTCCACGATCTCGCGGAACACGCTGCTGTTGGGATAATCCGTGCCGTCCGGGCCGTGCATCACGTGCTTCCACACCCCGCCGACGCGGAAATCCATCTTCTCGATCGTCGTCGTGAAACCGTTCGGCCCCCACCAGTGTGCCACCTGCGCGGGATCGGTCATCGCCCGCCAGACGAGTTCGCGCGGCGCGTCGATCACGCGCGTGATGACGATCTCGCGGTCGGAACCGGCGGCTTCATCCTTTCTTGCGGGCATGCTTCTTCTCCTTCGCCTGAACCTCGCGCAGGTATTCCTCGAGGCGGTCCAGGCGCTGCTCCCAGAACCGGCGGTATTGCGCCACCCAGTCCGCCACCTCTGCCAGCGGTTTCGCCTCGAGCCGGCACGGCCGCCATTGCGCCGCGCGGCCGCGCCGGATCAGGCCGGCGCGCTCCAGCACCTTGAGGTGCTTGGTCACGGCGGGCAGCGTCATATCGAAGGGTTCGGCCAGTTCGGTGACAGAGGCCTCGCCGGAGGCGAGCCGCGCCAGGATCGCGCGGCGGGTCGGGTCGGCGAGCGCGGCAAAGGTCGCGCCGAGGGTATCGCTGGAAGGGGGCATGGGCGCCGTCCGGACATTATTTAACTTGAAGGTAAAATATAAGCGATCCCCGCGGCTGTCAAGCGCCGCCGCGCCCCCGAGAAGACACCGTCGACCCGCGCGCCCCGCGTCGGTTGACCGCGCGCCGGCCAGACGGGAATATAGACCCCCGGCGTCTTCACCCCTGGCATTCGAGACCGCCGGAAACATCAAATAGGAAGAAGGAGAAGGACATGACCACGATCACGGGAATCGCCGGCAGCCTGCGCGCCGGTTCTTACAACGCGGCCCTGTTGCGCGCCGCGGCGCATCTGATGCCCGCGGGCGGGCGCCTCGACATCGCGGGCATACAGGGCATCCCGCTCTATGACGGGGACGTCGAGGCGAAGCAAGGCGCCCCCGCCGCGGTGACGGCGCTGAAGGAGCGCATCGTCGCCGGCGACGGGCTGCTGCTGGTGACGCCCGAGTACAATCACTCGATCCCCGGCGTGCTCAAGAACGCGATCGACTGGCTCTCGCGGCCCCCGTCCGATTCGCCGCGGGTGTTCGGCGGACGCCCGGTCGCGATCATCGGCGCCTCCACGGGCGGCTTCGGCACGGTGCTGGCCCAGGAGGCCTGGCTCCCGGTGATACGCGCCCTCGGCATGCGGCCCTGGTTCGGCGCGCGCCTGATGGTCTCGAACGCGGCCAAGGCCTTCGACGAGCGCGGAGAGCTCATCGACGAGCGGGTCCGGGAACAACTGGGACAGTTCATGCGCGGCTTCGCCGAATTCGCGGGATCCTGAGCCCCCCGGGGTTTGGAAATCGCCCGCGCATGTGCGACGATATCAGGCCTGCAACGCGACCTTCGCCGCCCTTCCGGGCCACGACGATCACTCATTCGATCACTCATTGAGGAGTACTGACCATGAAATATGGAATCGCGATCGCTTCACTCGTTTTCGGCGCCCTGCTCGGCGCGCAGGCGTGGGGCGCCACGCCCGCGCCGGCCGGCGCGGAGGTCTATATCGTCTCGCCCGAGGACGGGGCGACGGTGACCAGCCCGGTCACGGTGCGCTTCGGGGCCCGCGGCATCGGCGTCGCGCCCGCGGGCACCGCCGTGGAGAACACCGGGCATCATCATCTGATCATCGACTCGGATCTGCCGCCGCTCGACCAGCCCATCCCGAAGGACGATCATCACGTCCACTTCGGCGGCGGGCAGACCGAGGCCAGACTGGAGCTCGCGCCGGGCAAACACACGCTCCAGCTCCTGATGGGAGACGGCGCCCATGTGCCGCACGATCCCGCGCTGATATCGAAGCGGATCACGATCACCGTAGAGTGATCCGGCCACGGGATACCCGGCCCGGGAAATCTCCATGCCGCGACAGACCATGTTCCAGCAGGCGCTGGCGCTGATCGATGCCGCGAACGGCGCGGACCCGAATCGCGAGACCGCCGAGGGCCAGGACTGGCCCAAGGAACTGCTCTATTCCCGTCGCATGTCCGACATGCTGGAGCGGTTCTCCCCGCAGGCCGACGACGCGATGCGGCTCGCGGCCCGCGCCCAGCATATCCGGCGCTGGACCTCGCCGCGCGAGGCCTATCCGATGGACCGCGACGGCTATCTGCAGTGGCGCAAGGAACTCTACCGCTTCCATGCCGACACCGCGGCCGGGCTGCTGGAACAGGCCGGATACGGAGGAGACGTCATCGACCGGGTCAGAAACGCCGTGGGGAAGCGCGCACTGAAGAAGAATCCGGACAGCCAGTTGCTGGAAGACGTCACCGCGCTGGTGTTCATCGAGCACTACATGCGGGACTTCGCCGCCAGGCACCCGGAATACGACGAGGAGAAATGGCGCGGCATCCTCCGCAAGACCTGGGAGAAGATGTCCGCGCGGGCGCGCGACTTCGCGCTGTCGGGCGGCATCCGGCTGCCCGAGGCGCTGGTCCCGCTGATCCAGCGCTCGATCCAGTAACCCGCCCTGGAACGGGGATGGTCCTGTCCGGGGCCGAAACGGAATGCGACCGGAACAACCGGGGCGGCTGCCCATGAACGAAAACGAATACATCGTCTCCCGCCACGGCGTACGCATGCCGCGTATGCTGTACGGCACGGCCTGGAAAAAGACTCGGACGGCGGAACTGGTGGGCAAGGCGCTCCGGAACGGATTCCGCGGCCTCGACACCGCCGGCCAGCCCAAGCACTACGACGAGGCGGGGGTGGGCGCGGGCATCGCCGCCGCGCTGGAGGGCGGGCTCGCGCGTGCCGACGTGTATGTGCAGACCAAGTTCACGCCCGCCGACGGCCAGGACCCGAGGCAGATCCCCTACGATCCGTCCGCGCCGCCGGCGGACCAGGTCGCGCAATCCTTTCATTCGTCGCTGCGCAACCTGCGGACGGAATACCTCGACGGCCTGCTGCTGCATTCCCCGCTGCGCGACACCCGCCGGCTCGCGGAGACCTGGCAGGCGATGGAGGCCATCGTCGAGTCCGGCGGCGCGCGCCAGCTCGGGATCAGCAACTGCTACAGCCCCGCCTGGCTGGAGGCGCTGTACCGCTCGGCCCGGATCCCTCCGGCCGTGGTGCAGAACCGCTTCTACGCCGAGACTGGCTACGACCACGCGATCCGCGCCTTCTGCCGCGAGCACGACATCGTCTATCAGAGCTTCTGGACCCTCACGGCCAATCCGCACCTCCTCGCCCACGAGAGGATCAAGGAGCCCGCGCGCCGGCATCATTGCACGCCCGCGCAGATCCTGTTCCGCTGGCTGACCCTGGAGGGCGTCGTCCCGCTGAGCGGAACCACGTCGGAGGAACACATGCGCGAGGATCTGGCGATCTTCGGGTTCACGCTGGGCGAGGACGAACGGGCGTCGATCGCGACGCTGTTCCGGACCGTGGACCCCGGCCATTCGAACGGGAGGCCTTGATGATCTTCGAACGCATCTCCGCCGGCGGTTGCCAGTCCTATCTCGTCGGCTGCCCCGAAACGAAGCGCGCGGCGCTGATCGATCCGAAGCTCGATCAGATCGATCATTACACCGCGCTGGCCGCGCGCCACGGATTGCGCATCGGCTACCTGGTCGACACCCACACCCACGCCGATCATTTTTCCGCGACGCGGCAGCTCGCGCTCCAGCTCGGCGTGCCCGTGGTGATGCACCGCGCGAGTCCGGCGCCCTTCGTGGACATGCGGATCGACGACGGCGAGATGCTGGCGGTGGGTGGGCTGCGGCTGCAGGCGATCCATACGCCGGGGCATACCGCCGACTCGATGTGCCTGCGGGTCGGGGACCGCCTGTTCACCGGCGACACCCTGCTCTTCGGCGCCACCGGCCGCACCGATCTGCCCAGCGGCGACGCGGGCGCGCTTTACGACAGCCTCTTCGATCGCATCCTGCGGCTGGATCCGGATCTGAAGATCTTCCCGGCCCACGATTACCAGGGTGGCGGGAGTTCGACCATAGGTCAGGAACTGGCCACCAATCCGCGCCTGCAGATACGCGACCGCGCCGCCTTCATCGAGATGATGGGCAATCTCAACCTCACCCTGCCGACGCATATCACCGAGGCCCTGCGGGTCAACATGAGCGGCGGCAAGGCGGTGGCCCAGTTACTGGCCGAAGCGGCCGCGAGCGTGCCGTTCATGTCGCTGGCCGAACTCCGGGGCCGGATCGGATCGGCGCCGGACGGGCTGATCATCCTCGACGTGCGCGAGCGCGACGCCTACGAGGCCGGTCATATTCCCGGGGCCCGCCTGCTGCCGCGCGGGCAACTCGAGCTCCGGGTAAACCAGGAGCTGCCGGACCCCACCCGCCGCCTCCTCACCTGCTGCGAACTCGGCCATATCTCGACCCTGGCCGCCCGCTCGCTGCGCGAGATGGGCTTTCTGTCCGCGGTGGCGCTGGACGGCGGCATGAAGGCCTGGCGCGAGGCGGGCTATCCCGTAAAATCGGGGCCGGAGCCCTGAAACGGAAGGCCGCGCCGCCGATCCGCCGCGCGCGAAGAACCGGGGACGGATTCGAAGTCTGCCCCCTCATGGAGGTGCGACATGCTGAACTGGAACGATGTCCTCAGGCGGGCGAATCAGGGCAATCCCGAACCCGGGCCCCGCGTCGTGCGATCCGAGGCCGAGTGGCGTGCGCGGCTCACCCCCGAGGAATATCACGTCACGCGCGAGAAGGGCACCGAACGCGCCTTCAGCTCGGAGCTGTGCCATCTGTTCGAACCGGGACGCTACGCCTGCGTCTGCTGCGACACCCTGCTGTTCGACGCGCGGGAAAAATTCGATTCCGGCACCGGCTGGCCGTCCTTCACCCAGCCGATCGAGGAGGACGCCATCGCCTATCACAGCGATCTCTCCTACGGCATGCGCCGCATCGAGACCACCTGCAACACCTGCGACGCCCATCTGGGCCATGTCTTTCCGGACGGCCCGCCGCCCGGCGGCCTGCGCTACTGCATGAACGCGCTGGCGCTCAGGAAACGGAAGGAGGAGTGAATCCCGTCGCTCCGGAACCGGGGCGGGTTCGATCCCGCCCGGGTCCCGCGGAGGCCCCCCGAAAATAAATCTGTCCCGGGTTTCGCGGGTTTCGGCTCAGTCGGCCAGCCCGACGAATACGCGCTGCACGTCGTCGTCCGCGTCGATGGCCTCGAGGAAGGCCTCGACCTCCGCGCGTTCGGCCTCTCCCAGCGTCACCGGGTTCTTCGCCCGGTAGCCGAGATGGGCGGACTGCACCGTGAAACCCTGCCCCGGCAGGGCGCGGGACACCGCGTCCATGTCGGTGGGTCCGGTATAAAACAGCGTGGCGCCGTCCTCGCCCGGCTCCAGGTCCTGGGCCCCGGCCTCAATGGCGGCGGCCTCCGGGTCGGCGCCCGGGGCATCCGGCGTCGCCTCGATCATGCCGAGATACTCGAAGTCCCAGGAGACCGAACCCGATGAGCCGAGCTGGCCCTTGCGGAACAGGACGCGGATATTGGAGGCGGTGCGGTTGGCGTTGTCCGTCAGGCATTCGACGATCACCGGCACGCGATGCGGCGCGAAGCCTTCATAGGTGAGTTTTTCGAAATTCACGCCGGTGTCGAGCAGGCCGGCGCCCTTCTTGATCGCGCGTTCCAGGGTATCCTTCGTCATGGAGGCCTTCTTCGCCTGCTCGATGGCCAGGCGCAGACGCGGATTCATGTCGGGGTCCACACCCGAACGCGCGGCCACCATGATCTCCCGCGCGAGCCGGGTGAAGACCCGGCCCTTGGCGTTCGCCGCCGCCTCCCTGCCCTTCGCTTTCCACTGTGCACCCATGACGTTACCCGCGCCCCCGGCTCGAAAAAGATCATGATTATGCTGACAGCGGGGACATGAAATCAACCTCGGCCCCCTGGAGACCGACGCGTCGGCGCCGTGCCCGGGGGCGTCGCCGATCGGGATCCCCCGGCCGCCGGTCATTCCCCCACGACACGGCGCCGCCCGCCGCGGCACGCGGGAAACCGGCGCTTTTATATTTTCCATCATGATCTTGCACAGCGCTCTCGTCCTTGTACCGGATCGTCAATCGTGATATTCAGATAGGCCTCCGCCGGCTCTCCCGAGTCGAATATCCGCTGGCATCCCGATGATCTCATGAGCAAGGCCTTCACAAAGGAATCCGACCCCGAGGAGGAACTGGACCCGCCGGATCCGCTACCGGCAGGCGTCAAAAACTACATGACCCCGGGCGGGTACGCGGCGCTCCAGGAGGAGCTGCGCTGGCTGCTGCGGGAGGAGCGCCCGCGCATCGTCACCGTGGTCGCGTGGGCCGCCGGCAACGGTGACCGCTCGGAGAACGGCGATTACCTCTACAACAAGAAGCGCCTGCGCGAGATCGACCGCCGTGCGCGCTATCTGACCAAGCGGCTGGAAAGCGCCGAGGTGGTGGACCCGCAGCGGCAACGGGGTCTGGAACAGGTGTTCTTCGGCGCCACGGTGACGTATATACGCGAGGGCGGCGACGAGCATACCGTCACACTGGTCGGTATCGACGAAGCGGATCTGGATGAAGGCAAGATCAACTGGCAATCCCCGGTCGCCAAGGCGCTGCTGAAGGCGCGCGTCGGCGACGTAGTCAGGCTGCGTTCTCCCTCCGGCGTGGAGACGCTCGAAGTCGTATCGATCGACTATACGGGGGCATAAACGCCCCGGCGCCGGCGGCCCCCGGTCCGTTCACGGGAAAGGCGCCGGTCGATGCATGGACTCGGCCGCCGACTTTTTCAATAATAGGCCCATGTCCCGTCAAACCGGATGGCGAGAGCGCTGCCATACCTGAAACCATGGATGCAGGTCTTCTTCGACGGCCGCGGATACGATGCCCTGGCCTGGGAATGACCGCTGAAGAAACCTTCCAGGCTGAGGAAACGATACAATGACGCGATCGAACGGGTATTTCACGGCGCTGGCGCTGATCGCGGCGCTGACCGCCCGGGCGGGCGACCTGGAACAACCGCAGGGCATCCTGCTGCTGGCCCACGGTGCGCATGTTCACGCAGGACAGGCCTCCGCCAACCCCTGGAACGACAACGTCGAGCAGATGGCCCACGATCTCGACCGGCGTCTGCCGACCGAAGTCGCCTTCGGGATGGCAGACCCCGAGTCGATCCAGCAGGCGGTCGAACGGCTCGAAGGACGGGGCGTCGAAGACATCGCGGTCGTTCCCCTCTTCGTCTCCTCGCACAGTCCCATCATCGGCAACTCCCGCTATATCCTCGGACTGCAGCCCGAGCTGGCCAGGACCACTAGCCTCAAGCACCTCGACCGGGTCACCAGCACCGCGCATTTCCGCTTTTCGGGCGCGATGGATGCCCATCCGCTGATCAGCGAGATCCTGCTGGAACGCGCCCGGGCCGTCACCCCCGATCCCGCCCGTACGCAGGTCATCCTCATCGCCCACGGTCCCAACGACGATGGAGAGAACCGTCTCTGGCTGCGCGATATGGAAGTCCATGCCGGCTATCTGCGCGAGCATGGCGGTTTCCGGGACGTCTCCGTCCTGACGCATCGCAACGACGCGCCGCCCGAGGTCAAGACCGAGGCGCGCACGGCCTTCCGCCGCCAGGTGGCCGAGGCCGGACAGGCGGGATTCGCCGTCGTCGTGCCGGTGCTTTTGTCCGCCGGCGGTATCGAGAAGGAGGTTCAGGCGGATCTCGACGGTCTCGATTTCCGCTTCGCGCCGCCGCTGATGCCCCACCCGAACATCGAGCGCTGGGCCGAGACGATGGCGCTCGAACTGTTCTCCGCTTCCGAATAAGGGGAGAGATCCGCCGCAGCGAAACAACGGAGAACGATGGAGACTCCAGAGCCTGTCCCGGAATCGGTTACAGGCAAAAAGGACGGATGTCGCCCCCGCGAAGGCAGGGGCCCAGTGACTTTACGTTGTCGAAAAGCGGAAACACTGGACTCCCTCATGCGCGGAAATGATGACTGGAGGTTTCACCGCGCGCCTGTTTTTCCAATCTTGAGACAGCGTTCAGAAACCAGACTGCCTGGCGGAGAGGGAGGGATGACTCGGCCCTAGCGGGCCACCATCGCTGCCCGACGGTGTTCTCCCCGGGCACGCTGCGCGCGCCCGGGTCGTCGAACCCAGCCGATCGGACAACCGAGGGTTCGAATCCACCTGTCGATCCCCATACTACTGGACCGATACTACGGCCCAGTAGTATGGGGATGGCGGAGAGGGAGGGATTCGAACCCTCGGTACGCTTTTGGCGTACACACACTTTCCAGGCGTGCTCCTTCGACCGCTCGGACACCTCTCCGGATGGACCGGAACCGCGCGGGCAGAAGCCGCGGGATGCGCAAGAGTACAACATGGCCGCCCGCAAAACAATCACGGCAGGCGGGAACTGCCCTCGTTCGGCCCCGTGCCGGGCGACCGAACGGGGTGCCGCGCGTTCAGACCGGCATGCGGCGCCATTTCTTCTCGGCGCGCCTCGGGCCGCTGCCCACAAAGAATCCCAGCGCCGCGCCGACCACCGAGCAGATCACCCCCACCATGACCAGCTTCGTGACCGCGCCCGCCGCGCGGGACTCCGCCTCGGTACGCCGCTGGGTCTCCTGCTCCAGCTCCGACTGCAGACGCTGGTTCTGCTTGTTGATATCCACCGCGGCGCTGCTGGTGGCGCGGAGATCCGTCAGCTCCGTCACCTGGGTCTCGTGCTCGGCCTGGAGCTTCTCCAGATCCGTCTTGTAGGTGTTGCGCTCTTCCTTATATTTATTGAGCTCCGTGTACAGGCGCGAGCGTTCGGCCTGCAGACTGTCGACCTTGGTCTGGGCGGCGGTCTGCACGGGTTCATCGGTCAGGAAACGGCCGAGGACCCAGCCTTCCGCGCCGGAATCCAGACGCACCCGGACGAAATCGTCCGGCCGCTCCTCCAGCACCTGGAGGCGTGTCCCGCTCGTGATCACCTCGACCTTTCCGGCCTGCGCGGTCGGCCCCGAACGGACGTCGACATGCAGATTACTGACATACTTTATATTTTCCTTCTGCCCCGACGACTCCTGGGCCATCAGGGGAAGGCTGAGGAACACGTTACAGAGGATCACGAGTAAGAGTCTGATCATGGATTCACTGTTTCCCTGTGTGTTTGGTTAGGACATATCTCTCCCGCCTCGGGCAAGGCAATGCGATATCCGGGCCAGGATGACGCCCGGCCCGTCTTCGGTGCTCGGGCGCTCCCCGCCCCCGATATCGGCTTTTTACCAGCAAATCACTGGCTTGGCCAGCGCCAATCGCGAATCTCGGGCATGTCCTGCCCATGGCGGCGGATGTAATCATGGTGCTCGACGCGCTTGTCGCGCAACCGTTGCTTGAGGTAGGCGGCGCTCGGACCCAGCCCCGGCACGCGATCGATGACGTCGTTCACCAGGTGAAAACGATCGAGATCGTTGCGCACGACCATATCGAAGGGGGTGGTGGTCGTACCCTCTTCCTTGTAGCCGCGCACGTGGAGATTGTGATGATTGGTGCGGCGATAGGTGAGGCGGTGGATCAGCCAGGGATAGCCGTGATAGGCGAAGATGACGGGCCGGTCGACGGTGAACAGGGCGTCGAAATCGGCGTCGGACAGACCGTGCGGATGCTCCGAGGGCGGCTGCAGGGTCATGAGATCGACGACATTGATCACGCGCACCCGCAGCTCCGGCAGGTGCTGGCGCAGCAGGTCGACCGCGGCCAGCGTCTCCAGCGTGGGGGTGTCCCCGGCGCAGGCCATCACTACGTCCGGGACGCCGCCCCGGTCGCTGCTCGCCCACTCCCATATGCCGATGCCTTCGGCGCAGTGCTTCACCGCGGCGTCGATGTCGAGCCATTGCGGCTGCGGCTGCTTGCCGGCGACGATGACGTTGACGAAATCGCGGCTGCGCAGGCAATGATCGGTCACGCACAGCAGCGTGTTGGCGTCGGGCGGCAGATAGACGCGGATGATCTCGGCCTTCTTGTTGACGACGTGGTCGATGAAGCCCGGGTCCTGATGCGAGAAGCCGTTGTGGTCCTGGCGCCACACGTGCGAGGTGAGCAGGTAGTTGAGCGAGGCGATCGGCCGCCGCCACGGGACCTCCTTGCTCACCTTCAGCCACTTGGCGTGCTGGTTGAACATCGAGTCGACGATGTGGATGAAGGCCTCGTAGCAGGAGAACAGGCCGTGGCGGCCGGTGAGCAGATACCCCTCCAGCCATCCCTGGCAGGTGTGCTCGGAGAGGATTTCCATCACGCGGCCGTCCGGCGCGAGATGATCGTCCTCGGGCAGGCGGTCGGCCATCCAGGCGCGGTCGGTGACCTCGAACAGGGCGCCGAGGCGATTGGACGCGGTCTCGTCCGGGCCGAAGACGCGGAAATTCCGCGCCGCCGCGTTCAACCGTTCGACGTCGCGCAGCAGGGTCCCCATGACGCGGGTCGCCTCGGCCGTGACGGCGCCGGGGGCCGGCACCTCCACCGCATAGGCGCGATGGTCCGGCAGTCTCAGCTCCTTCAGCCGCAGGCCGCCGTTGGCATGCGGATTGGCCCCCATGCGCCGCTCGCCCCGCGGCGCGAGCGCGGCGATCTCGGCGCGCGGCGCTCCACCGGCATCGAACAGCTCTTCCGGGCGATAGCCCTTCATCCACTGCTCGAGTATCGCGAGATGCTCGGGCCGTTCGGCGAGATCGGCGAACGGCACCTGGTGCGAGCGCCAGTAACCCTCGACCTTCCTGCCGTCCACCTCCTTCGGCCCGGTCCAGCCCTTGGGCGTGCGCAGCACCAGCATCGGCCAGCGCGGGCGTTCGGTCACGCCCTGCTCGCGCGCCGCGCGCTGGATGCGCCGGATCTCATCGAGCATCTGATCGAGCGCCGCGGCCATCTGCTGGTGCATGATCGCCGGATCGGAGCCCTCGACGAACCAGGGGCGGTAGCCGTAACCGATGAAGAGGCTCTCGAGTTCCTCGCGGCTGATGCGCGCCAGCACGGTCGGATTGGCGATCTTGTAGCCGTTCAGGTGCAGAATGGGCAACACCGCGCCGTCGCGCGCCGGATTGAGGAACTTGTTGGAATGCCACGCCGCGGCCAGCGGCCCGGTCTCGGCCTCGCCGTCGCCGATCACGCAGCAGGCGAGCAGGTCCGGGTTGTCGAACACGGCGCCGTAGGCGTGCGACAGCGCATAACCGAGTTCGCCGCCTTCGTGGATCGATCCCGGCGTCTCGGCGGTGACGTGGCTGCCGACGCCGCCGGGGAAGGAGAACTGGCGGAACAGCCGCCTCATCCCCTCGGCGTCGCGCGTGACGTTGGGATAGAACTCGCTGTAGCTGCCTTCCAGCCAGGTATTGGCGACCAGCGCCGGCCCGCCGTGACCGGGACCCGCGATGAAGATCGCATCGAGATCGCGCATCCGGATCGCGCGGTTCATGTGTACGTAGATGAAATTGAGCCCCGGGGTCGTCCCCCAGTGCCCGAGCAGGCGCGGCTTGACCTGCCCGATCACGAGCGGCTCCCTCAGCAGCGGATTGTCCAGCAGGAAGATCTGCCCGACCGACAGATAATTCGCCGCGCGCCACCAGGCATCGATCGTTCGCAATTCGTCCGTGGGCAATGGCCCGGTTTGAACGGTGTTCGGGGTATCCATAGGGCACTCCTTAAAATCAGGACTAAGGGCTTAGGACTAAGGACTAAGTAAATTCAAAACAAAAATCCGCGGTGATAGATTCACGATCCAACCCTCTGATTCCTTCCTGCATGAGACAGAATTTTGATTTTCACTTAGTCCTTAGTCCTCCGCCCTTAGTCCTATGTTTAAAAGACTCTCCGCCTCCTCCGCCAGCACCCGCCCTTCGTCCACCGCCATGACGCGCGCCTCGATGCGGCTGGTCTCGGCGCTGATGCGGGCGTCGGCCCCGTGGGCCGAGGCGTTGCGGGCGAGGTCCAGTCGAAGGCCCAGGTCGTCGAGGCCGTCGAGGATGCGGGCACGGACGGCGGGGCTGTGCTCGCCGATGCCCCCGCCGAACAGCACGGCGTCGGCGCCGCCGAGCGCGGCCAGATAGGCGCCGATGTATTTGCGCGCGCGATAGCAGAACATCGCGACGGCGAGTCCGGCGTGGGGGTCTGGACTGTCCAGCAGTTCGCGCATGTCCCCGCTCAGACCGGAGACGCCCAGCAGCCCGCTCCGGTGCGTGAGCAGCTCTTCCAGCCCCGCGGGGTCGAGGCCGGCGTGACGCTGCAGATGGATCAGCAGGCCCGGATCCAGGTCGCCGGGGCGCGTCGCCATCATCAGTCCCTCGAGCGGCGTGAATCCCATGGAGGTATCGATCGCCCGGCCCTGTGCTGTCGCGGTCACCGAGCAGCCGGCCCCGAGCTGCAGCGAGATGACCCGGCCGCCGGACGGCAGCTCCGGCCGCAGCGCGCACCAGCGGCGCCACATCGCGGCATGGGCGCTGCCGTGGAAGCCGTAGCGCCGCAGACCGTATTCCCGGCTCAGCGCGTGCGGCAGGGGATACGCGGCGGCCTCCGGGGGCAGGTCGGCGTAGAACGCAGTGTCGAACACGGCGATCTGTTCCACCCCCGCGCCGAAACGGCGGCGGCAGTATGCGATCCAGCCCAGCGCCGCGAGATTGTGCAGCGGCGCGAGCGGCGCGAACTCGCCGATCTCGCGCTCGACCTCGGCGTCGATCCGGCAGGACCGGCGCCGGCGTCCGCCGTGTACGACACGGTGCGCCACCGCGGCGATGGCGCCGGGGAAGTCCTCCAGCAGTTTTTCCAGCGGGGCGGGATCTTCCGGCCCCGCCCCCTCACGATGCGCCTGCCGCAGACAGGCGAGCGCCCCGCCCCGCCGCTCGTACAGCGCCAGACGCAGCGAGGAGCTGCCCGCATTCACGATCAGCAGTCTCATGGATGATGCGCCTCCCTTCGCACGCGAACCACGATCACTCAGCGACTGTAGGCCTCGGAGACGTAGCGGCGCATCATCCGGTGGCTGTTGAAGAAGGAGGCGTTCTTGCAGATGGCCCCCTTCATGACCCTGATCCAGGAGGCGCGGTCGTCGTAGTACATCGGCAGCACCACGTCGTCGAGCTTGGCATACAGGGATTGCGCATCGGCGCCGTTCTGCGACTCCTCGGCGCCTCCGATCGCCCACCCGGTCACGCCTTCGATACAGCCCTCGATCCACCAGCCGTCGAGCACGCTCAGGTGCGGCACCCCGTTGAACGCCGCCTTCATCCCGCTGGTGCCGGACGCCTCCAGCGGACGCTGCGGCGTATTGAGCCAGATATCCACGCCGGCGACCATCAACCGGGCCTTCTCCATGTCGTAATTCGGCAGAAAGGCGATCGTGACCGCGCCGGCGAGCTCGCGCATATGCCCGTGAATCCGTTCGATCAAGGCCTTGCCGCCGTCGTCGCGGGGATGCGCCTTGCCGGCGATCACGAGTTGGAAGGGGCGCTTCCGCGCCAGTGCCCGCAACCGTTCCAGCGAACTGAACAGGAGGTCCGGACGCTTGTAGGCGGTCATGCGCCGGGCGAACCCGATGATCGGCAAGGCGGGATCGAGCACGGTCGAACCGAGGGTGCGGACCTGGTCGATCAGGCGCTGCTTCGCCCCCTCGTGGGCCTGCCATATCTCGTCGTCGCCGATGGACACATCGGCGCGCGTGAGCAGCTCCGGCTCGTGGCACCAGCCCGGCACGTACCGATTGTACAGGCGGGCGAATTCCGGGCAGGTCCAGGTGTAGGGGTGCACGCCGTTGGTGACGGCGTGCACCGTGTACCCGGGAAACAGGTGATTGGACAGCTCGGCGTGACGCTTGGCCACGCCGTTGACGTATTCGCTCAGACTGAGCGCGAGGCGCGTCATATTGAGGTTCTCGTCGCCGGCGAGGCGCCGCATCATGCCGATATCGGCGGTCCCGTCCATGAGGCGGCTCACGAGTGCGTAGGGAAACTGATCCTGGCCCGCGGCCACCGGCGTATGCGTGGTGAAATTGCACACTTCCCGCACCCGCGGGACATCGTACGGCGACTCTCCCGCGCGCACCTCCTCCCGCCGGTAGGCGAACACCTTGAGCAGTTCGACCGCCAGCAGCGCGGAATGCCCTTCATTCATGTGATATTCGCGGATATTGAAGCCCAGCGCCTGGAGCATGCGGACCCCGCCGATGCCCAGGACGATCTCCTGCTTGAGACGATAGGCCTCATCCCCTCCGTACAGGTAATGGGTGATGAGACGATCCTCCGGGCGGTTTTCCTCCAGGTCGGTATCGAGCAGGACCACGGGCTGGGCCCCCTTGAGCCGCCCCTGGAGCACGTACAGCCAGGCCCCGACCCATACGCTGCGCCCTTCGATCTCGAGGGCGATCTTGGCCCCGAGGGGGTGCGCCCAGCGCTCGGGCGACCAGGGGTCCGGCGCCTCGGTCTGCCTCCCCTCGGCGTCCAGGCCCTGCCGGAAGTACCCGGCCCGGCTGACCAGGCTCACCGCGACCAGCGGCAGGCCGAGGTCGACCGCCGCGCGCAGCGTATCCCCCGCCAGCACGCCGAGCCCGCCCGCATAGGTGGGGATCTCGTTCCGCAGGGCGATCTCCATGGAGAAGTAGGCGATACGGTGTTCGTGGACGAACCCGTCCAGCAGGGGCTTCCATTCGATCTCTCCGCCGGCTTCCGTGGGTGGCATATCGGGACTCCGTGTCATATCCATAGGCCCCGTAACTCTAATCCCTTCGGCCTGGAAATTCGACCGTGCCCGGGGTCGCGAAGACGCGGGCGGGGCACGCGGCGATCGGGAAACAGGCCTTCTTCATGACGTCCGGGCGGGTCTCCGCCCGCTCGACCCGGCCCGACAGGATTCCCGGAAACTTCTTTCAATCTCTATTTAAATCATTTAGATAACGATGATCCCGCCACCTGGTCCGGGCCGAAAAGACGTGATGAGCGTCGCAATTTTGACGATTCTGGTATAGACTTCCTGCCAGATCGCCCAGGGTAGAGAACGACGGCAGCCCCGGTCCCGGCCATACCGGAAGGATGCCTCCCTGTGAGAAGCCCGATCTGCCCGTGACAGGGGCCCGCACTCCGCCCATGGCCATTCGAATGCAATGCGAACCGCCCGAGACGGCTCGGGCCACCCCGGGATACCCGGGGGTACACCCGGATATCCGAAGCACGCCGCTCCGCGAGGGGCGGCGAAATAAAAAACAGACAGACAGGGCGCCATCCGCGGCCCGGGATATAGCTCAAGGCATGAGGTTCGAAGACACATCTTGGCGGAGAGGGTGGGATTACGCGGCCCCGACGGGCCGCGCCCTCCGGGCCACCGTCGCACGCGACGCGTGCGCCGGTCGTCGAACCCGGCCTGATCTATCCACGTGGATTCGTATCCAGCGATCGATTCCCATGCCAGTGGGCCGGAATACCGGCCCACTGGCATGGGAATGGCGGAGAGGGTGGGATTCGAACCCACGTGGGACGTTTAAGCCCCCAACCGATTTCGAGTCGGTGCCGGTATGGCCACTTCGGTACCTCTCCGGGGATACGCGCGAGGACAGGGATCTGCGGGCAGGGCGCCGTCCTCAAGGCGCGGCCATTATACAGCAAAAATCTTCGCCGTTGGTGCGCATCTCGTGATCCGCCGGATACGCACCCTGCTGCCCCTCCTCGTCCCCGGCGCCGCGGGCCTGATACTGGCCGCCTATGCCGCACCCCCGACCAAGCTCCAGCGCATCGTCGATGAAGGGCATCTGGTGGTCACGACGCGCCACAGCCCGACCACGTATTACGAAGGCACGGAGGGACCGGGCGGATTCGAATACGATCTCGCCCGCCTGTTCGCGGATCACCTCGGCGTCGAGCTCCGGGTGCTGGCCCCCGCCAGCCCGTCCGCGATCCTGCCCATGGTGGCGGACGGGCGCGCCGACCTGGCCGCCGCGGGTCTTGCCGTCACGCGGGAACGCCGCAAGCTCGTGCGCTTCGGTCCGGCCTATGACCGGATCTCGCAGCAACTGGTCTACCGCAAGGGCACCCCGCCCCCCTCCAGCCTGACCGATCTGGACGGCGATGTGATCGACGTCGCCAGCGGCAGCAGCCACGCCGAGCGGCTCAAGTGGCTCGCCTCGGGGCACCCGGACATCAACTGGTACGAAAACGAGGACGCCGACAGCCGGCAGTTGCTGCATCGCGTATGGAAACGCGAGATCAATTACACCGTCGCCAACTCCAACGATGTCGTCCTGAACCAGCGCCTCTACCCCGAGCTCCGCGTCGCCTTCGATGTCACCGATCCCCAGCCCATCGCCTGGGCCTTCGCCAGGGGCGAGGACGGCAGCCTGGTCGCGGCCGCCGAGGAATTCTTCGCGCGGATCCAGGCCAATGGCCAGCTCCGGCAGTTGCGTGAACGCTATTACGGTCACGTGCAGGACTTCGACTACGTCGAAACGCGGCGCTTCATCTCGCATATCTATCGCCGCCTGCCCGATTACAGACCCTACTTCGTCGAGGCGGCGCAGCGCTTTGACCTGGACTGGCGCCTCCTCGCCGCCATGGGTTACCAGGAATCCCACTGGAATCCGGAGGCCGTCTCACCCACCGGCGTACGGGGCATCATGATGTTGACGCGCGCCACCGCGAGCGAACTCGGCATCCAGGATCGGATCGATCCCAACGACAGCATCCAGGGCGGCGCGCGCTATTTCAGTCTCATCAAACACCGTATCGCCCGGAACATCGCCGAGCCCGACCGGAGCTGGTTCGCCCTCGCCGCCTATAACATCGGACTGGGTCACCTCGAGGACGCCCGCGCGCTGACCGCGCGGCGCGGCGGCGACCCGCGCAAATGGATGGACGTGAAGGAAAGCCTGCCGCTGCTCGCCCGCAAAGAATGGTTCGAACGGACGCAATACGGTTACGCGCGCGGGAACGAGGCGCTGCAATACGTCGAGAACGTGCGCAGCTATTACGACATCCTGGTATGGCGGACCGATCCCTCCAAGGCGCCGCCACAGCTCACCGCGGTCACCTCCTCTCCGCTCACCGGCGCCGCGGCCGTCGCGCCCATACTGTAGGCCGGCGAGCGCTCACGCCGCCGGAGGACGCGCGCGGATCTCCCGCAGCAGGCCTTCCGCCGCCGCCTGCACCATGTCGAGCACGCGGTCGAAACCGGCGACACCGCCGTAATAGGGATCGGGAACTTCCTCGATGCCGAGGTGCGGGGCGTATCCCAGGAACAGGCTCACCTTGTGGCCGAACGGCGCCGGACAGCGCTCCATCAGCAGGGCGAGATTCTCCCGGTCCATCGCGAGAATATAATCGAAGCGCTCGAAGTCGTCGGACCGGACCTGGCGCGCGATCTGCGCGCTGAGATCGAGGCCGCGCCGCAGCGCCGCCGCCTGCGCGCGCGGGTCCGGGGCGTTGCCCTCGTGATAGGCGTGCGTGCCGGCCGAATCGACCTCGATCCATGGGGTCAGACCCTCGCGCCGCAGCAACTCCTCGAACACGCCCTGCGCGGTCGGCGACCGGCAGATATTGCCCATACAGACGAACAGAACCCTGACCATGAGACCTCGCGCGCGCAAACCCTGAGCGGGACCGCTGTCAGATTTTAGGGGATTCACCCCGCGATTGAAACCCGCCGCGAAGCGCGTTATTGTGGCTCCATGAACGACCGGCGGATGGAATTCCTGGAATGGCGCAATTCCCAGTTGCGCCGGCTGATCGGCGCGCGCGCGCGCTATCAGGGGGGGATCTACGAGATCCTCGAGGTGATCGAGGACGAGCCGGCGCTGGTGCTGCAGGACACGAGCCATTCCACCATCCAGGCCGACCAGCACGGCGAGGCGCACCGGCGCGTACCCTCCACGGTGACGGTCCCCCTGCCGCTCGATCCGGACGGCGCCGTCGACCTGGCCGGGACGGAGATCGAGCTGATCGAGGCCGCGCCGGAGGAATCCCGCGTCCCCGCGGACTGAATCCTCTCAAGGCGCGCCCGCGCGCAGTCGCCCCTCCACCCGCGCCAGATCGTCTTCCGTATCCACCCCCGGCCCCGGCCTCTCGCACGCCCGGGCGACATGTATCCGGCGGCCGTGCCAGAGTATGCGCAACTGTTCCAGCATCTCCGTACGCTCGAGCGCGCACGGCGCCCAGCCGACGAACTCGCGGATGAATCCCGCGCGATAGGCATACAGGCCGATGTGCCGGCAGTGCGTCGCGCCCGCCGGCAGCTCCCGCGTCGAGACGGCGAACGCATCGCGGTCCCAGGGGACCACGGCGCGGCTGAAATACAGGGCATAGCCCTGCCCGTCCAACACCACCTTCACGACATTCGGATCGAACAGTTCCGCCGCCGTCGCGACGGGCTCGCACAGCGTGGCGGCGCTCGCCGCGGCGTGCGCCGCGAGGTCGGCGGCGACCTGGTCGATCAGCGCCGGCGGCATCAGCGGTTCGTCGCCCTGCAGATTGACCACCACCCGGTCGTCCGGGAAATCGAGCAGGCGCGCGACCTCGGCCAGGCGGTCGGTGCCGGAAGGATGGGTCGGCGCGGTGAGGCAGACGCGCGCGCCGAAGCCCTCCGCCGTCCGGGCGATGCGCTCGTCGTCGGTCGCGACGATAACCTCCTCCGCCCCGCTCGCGCGCGCGCGCCGGTAGACGTGCTCGATCATCGGCCGGCCGGCGATCGGGCGCAGGGGCTTGCCCGGCAGGCGCGTGGACGCGTAGCGCGCGGGGATGACGACGGTGAAACCCATCAGACTTCCTCGTCGGCGGCGAGTTCGCGCGCCTCGTCCTCGAGCATGACGGGAATATCGTCGCGGATCGGGAACGCGAGGCGGTCGCCCTTGCAGACCAGTTCGCGCGCGTCCTTCCGGTAGAGCAAGGGTCCCTTGCATAAGGGACAGGCGAGAATATCGAGCAGTTTCTTGTCCATCGTCGTCACCTCTGTTCTGCGGCCCGCTCTCCAGGCGCGCGGCGCAGGACGCGCGTCATGGCCAGCAGGCGGGCCTCCAGCCGTTCGTCCGGCCGCGCCTCGACGGCCAGATACCAGCAGTTATCATGACAGAAACGCCGGCATTTGACCGCGTCCTTTTCCGTCATCACCACCGGGAGATCGTCGCCGAAGTCGAGGTCCGCGGGGGAAAATTCATGATGATCGGGAAAGGCGTGTTCGGTGAAACCGAGGCCGAGCTGTTTCAACTGGCGAAAGAACCGCGCCGGATGGCCGATGCCGGCGACCGCATGGAAACGCCGAAACGGGAACGCGTCGGGCGCGTACGCCAGACTGTCGCGCCGGACGTTGCGGAACGCGGACGCCTGCAGCGTCATCGGGTACTCATGCCGCAGGGCGCCGCTGCCCGTGACGACCGTGAAATCGACCCGCGCCAGCCGTGCCAGCGGCTCGCGCAGGGGGCCGGCGGGCAGACAGTAGCCGTTGCCGAAACGGCGCACCCCGTCCACCATCACGATCTCGATATCGCGGCCCAGGGCATAATGCTGCAGGCCGTCGTCCGAGATCACGATATCGCAGCCGTGATAATGCAGCAGGGCCTCCGCCGCCGCGACGCGGTCGGGACCGACCGCCACCGGGCACGCGCAGCGCCTGGACAACAGCACCGCCTCGTCGCCGACGATCGCCGGATCGGCGTCCGGCCGTACCTGCTGCGGCCAGTGGCGGGCCTGCCCGCGATACCCGCGCGCGACGATGCCGGGCGCCCAGCCTTCGCGTGCGAGTTGCCCGGCGAGCCAGACCACGAACGGCGTCTTGCCCGTGCCGCCGACCGTGATATTGCCGACCACGATCACGGGCACACTGAGCCGCGTAACGCGCCGCAGTCCCAGGGCATACATCCCGCGCCGGAGCGCGATCAGGAGGCGATAGACCCAGGACAGCGGGCGCAACGCCGTCGCCAGCGCGCCCCGGCCGTACCAGCATTCGGACAGTACATGCGTCAGGCGGCGGCGATTCATGGGGAGTGTCCGGCGCCCGCTCAGGTGGCGGCGGGAGACGGGGCCGGCGGAAGGACAGGCGGCACCGCCCCCCCGGTCAGGGTCGCGCGCCTTCCGGCTGGCGCGTCGTCATGGACACCTGGACGAGGCCGAGCTGGAGCGCGGCGTCGAGGGCGGTCACCACGGACTGATGCGTGGCGTTCGCGTCGGCGCTGATGACCAGCGGACGGTTCTTGCCCTGTGCCGCCAGTTGGAGCGCCTTCTTCAGGGTCTCGATCTGTTTGTTCACCACCATCTGATCGTTCACGTAATAGCGCCCCTGGGCGTCGACGACGACCTCGATCGGCGCCTCCCGTTCCTCCGTGGGCCTCGTCGAGGCCTCGGGCAGGTCGAGGGTGATGCCCGAGCTGCGCGTGAAGGTCGTCGTCACCACGAAAAAGATCAGCAGGAACAGCATGACGTCGATGAGCGGGATGAGATTGATCTCCGGCTCCTCGCGGCGGCTCTGGCGCAGTCTCATGGCGCGGGGGGCGTCTCCATGACCCGCTCGCCGTGCAGGATCTCGACCATCTTGAGCGCCTGCTGCTCCATGTAGACCACCAGCTCATCGACCCGGCCGCGGAAATAGCGGTAGAACATGATGCTCGGGATCGCGACGGAGAGGCCGGCCACCGTGGTAATCAAGGCCTCGGCGATGCCGCCCGCCATCACGGTCTGATTGCCGAGCCCGGCGACGTTGATGGCGGTGAAGATCTTGATCATGCCGAGCACGGTGCCGAGCAGGCCGAGCAGCGGGCTGATCGCGGCGATGGTGCCGAGCGTGTTCAGATAGCGTTCCAGCTCCACCACCGCGTGCCGGCCGGTGTCCTCGATGCTCTCCTTCATGATCTGGCGGTCCTGATTCAGATTCATCAGGCCGGCGGCCAGGACGCGCCCGAGCGGGGAATTCGCGCGCAATTCCGCGATATGCGCCGCGTCGAGTTCGTCCTTGTTCGCCCAGTGCCAGATCCGGCTGACGAGATTCCCCGGACAGACACGCTGCCGGCGCAATGCCCACAAGCGCTCGATCACGATCGCCAGCGCGACCGTCGAGCACAGAATGATCGGCAGCATGACCCAGCCGCCCGCCTTGATCACTTCGAACACGGTTTACCTTCCCTGTCGTAGAGGCCTGTAAGGGCGAGAAAATGACCGCGCCTATGATACTTGATTCACCCCCGCCCGGGAACCGCCCCCGCCCGCGTCAGCGATCGTGCCAGTAGCGCAGGAATTCATCGCGGTACGCAACCGGCGGGACCACCGCGCCGGCGGCGGGAAGACGGACCGTGAGGGCGCCGCGCTCCGCGACACGGTACAGGCGCGCACCCGCGCCGCGATACCGTTCCTCCACCGCCGGATGCGGAAATCCCCAGCGATTGCGGTATCCGACCGGGAACAGTACGTAACGCGCGCCGACCCGGGCGACGAACGGCGCGCTCGACGAGGTCTTGCTGCCGTGATGCGGCGCGACGAGGACGTCGGCGGCCAGGGCCTGCGGATCCGCGTCCAGCAGCCGGGCCTCGGCCCGCGCCTCGATGTCTCCGGTCAACAGGATGGCGCCGGAGCCGTTCCCGATGCGCAGCACGCAGGAGGCATCGTTGCCGCGCAACGCCTCCCCGTGCGCGGGATGCAGGATCTCGAACCGGACGCCGTCCCACTCCCAGGACTGGCCTCGTCGACAATGCTCGGCGGGCCACCACGGAACCCGTTCGGGTACGCTCGAAAGCACCCGCCCGACGCCGATCGCCCCGGACAGCGCGGCCGCGCCGCCGATGTGGTCGTTGTCGCCGTGCCCGATGATCAGCGTATCGATCCGGTCCAGCCCGTAGGCGCGCAGAAACGGCAGCAACACCGCGCGGCCGGCGTCGAAGTCCGGGCCGAAGCCCGGGCCGGTGTCATAGACCAGCACGTGACTCCGCGTCCGCGCCACCGCGGCCAGTCCCTGCCCGACGTCGAGCAGGGTGAACCAGAGCTCGCCCGCCGGCGGCCGGGGCGGCACGACGAGCAGCGCCGGCAACAGCCATACCAGCCCCAGCCAGCGCCCCGGCAGGCCGCGCGGCGCGATCAGCAGGATCACGCCGGCCACCGCGGCGAGCGTCGCCCACAGGGGCGGCGCGTGCTGCGTCCATTGCAGGGCCTCCCGGGAGGCCAGGTATTCCAGCAGCGGCCACAGCCAGGACAGCAGGACCTCCGCCAGGCGCAGCAGGGGGTCGCCGAGCGCGGGCGCCACGGCCTGCAGCGCGCAGCCCGCCAGCACCAGAGGCACCACCCCCAGCGTGACCCACGGCACGGCGACGAGATTGGCCAGCGGCGAGACGAGAGACACCTGTTGGAACAGGACCAGCAGCAGGGGCGCCAGCGCCACGGTGACCAGGACATGCAGGCGCCCCGCGCTCAGCCACCAGGCCTCCCGGCCTGCGCGCCGGTTCATGCCGAAGAGGATCGCCGCCACGGCGCCGAAGGAAAGCCAGAAACCGCTGTTCATCACCGCCAGCGGGTCGTACAGCAGCACGCACAACAGGGCCGTCATCAGCGTGAATCCGGGGGTGCGGTGACGCCGGAGCAGCACGGCGAACATCACCACCCCGATCATGATGACGGTCCTCTGGGTGGGGATGGGAAAACCCGCGAGCGCGGCGTACCCCAGGGCGGCCGCCAGGGCGGCGAGCGCGGCGGCCTGCTGCGCCGGCCAGTACAGGGGCAACACCCCCAGCCGGGCCCACAGCCGGCGGACGACGAAAAAGATCAGCCCGGAGATCATCCCCACATGCAGACCGGAGATCGCGACCAGATGGGTGGTGCCGGTACGCCGGAAGATCTCCCATTGCGCGCGGCCGATATCCTGCTGTTCCCCGATCGCGAGGGCGACGACGACCCCGCCCAGATCGCGCCCCTCCAGCGCCCTGCCCATGCGCTCGAACAAGGTCTGGCGCAGGCGCTGCAGGGAAAACTCCGGGTCTAACGCCTCCAGATGCCGGTTGGTCTCCGCGGGCCTCACGTAGCCCGTGGCGCGGATCCGGTTCTGGTACAACCAGCCCTCGAAATCGAAGCCGCCCGGATTATGGAAGCCGTGCGGACGCTTCATCCGCAGCCGCAGCCGCCAGCGCTCCCCCGCTCGCGGCTCCCGGGCGGCGTCGTACCAGTTGAGCCGGACCCGCCCCGGCGACGGCAGGGCGCGCCCGTCCGCGTGCATCTGCTCGATCAGGAACTGGAAACGCACCGCCCGGTCCAATCGTTCGGGGATCGAAACGACCCGCCCCTCCGCCTCCACGTCCCGCCCCTCCAGATCGGGAGGAAGACCGCTCGCGAGAATGTGATGCGCGCACAGCAGGGACCACAGGAAACCGGCCGCGCAGGCGGCGGGAAGGCGCAGCGGGCGAAAACGGAGCGCCAGCGGGGCCAATGGAAGCAGCGCCAGCGCCCAGGCGAGCGCCGGCAGTCCCGGCAACTGCTGAAACGCCAGCACACCGAGCAGAAATGAGGTCGATCCCTGACCCATGCTTCTGTCCCTGCGCAGGATTATGGATAATGTCCGTCTGCCGACACTCTATCGTATAGATCCGATGCCGAAAAGATTCCTGAAACGGTTCATGCCCGAGCACCATCGGATCCGGGACCACAAGCACCTGCGCTTCTTCGGCACGCTGCTGCACGACCCCAACCTGTGGCACATGAACCGGCGCTCCGTCGCCGGGGCATTCTCCGCCGGGTTGTTCGCCGCCCTGCTGCCGGTGCCGTTCCAGACGGTGATCGCCGCCGCCTTCGCCATCGCCTTCCGGGTCAATCTGCCGATCGCCGCCGCGCTGACCTGGCTCACCAATCCTTTCACCACGCCGCCCATCGTATATATCTCCTACAAGATCGGGGCCTGGCTGCTGAACGTGCCGATGAAGAGCTTC
>WBZO01002411.1_pt1 | contig 24363 bp, 21 predicted proteins | sample 5204261 | NCBI WGS metagenome assembly WBZO01 (sample SAMN12412400, study PRJNA552823) | activated sludge metagenome | isolation source: activated sludge from anammox sidestream of wastewater treatment plant... | place: USA: North Carolina | collected 2017-09
GATGGAATGGGACGAATCACAGCACGCGCCGCGCGAGTTGTTCACTAAGATGGGCGAGCTTGGATTGACCGGCGTGATCTTCCCTGAAGATTACGGCGGCGCTGGAATGGGCTACGTCGAATACGTCACGGTCATCGAAGAGATCGCGCGTGTTGACGGGTCAATCGGGCTTTCGGTCGCCGCGCACAATTCGCTTTGCACGAATCACATTTATCAATACGGCAACGAGGCGCAACGCAAAAAATTCGTCACGCCTCTGGCGAAAGGCGAACGCCTGGGCGCGTGGGCTTTGACCGAGCCGAGTTCAGGCTCCGACGCTTCGGGAATGAAGACGACGGCGGTCAGGCGCGACGGAGGCTGGGTTTTAAACGGCTCGAAGAATTTCATTACGCACGGGATTTCCGCCGATACCTGCGTCGTGATCGCCATCACCAACCGCGAGATGCGTTCGCGCGGCATCAGCGCCTTCATCGTCGAACGCGGAACCAAAGGCTTCATCGCGGGCAAGAAAGAAAACAAGCTCGGCATGCGCGCTTCGGAAACCGCTTCGATCATCTTCGAGGATTGCTGGATTCCCGAAGAGAACCTGCTCGGCGAAGTCGGTCGAGGCTTCGTCAACGCCATGCAGGTTCTGGACGGCGGAAGAATTTCAATCGCTGCGCTGGCGCTGGGCATCGCGCAGGGAGCTTATGAATCGGCGTTGAAGTACTCGCAGGAGCGGCATCAATTCAATCAACCGATCTTCGACTTCCAGGGAATCCAGTTCAAGCTCGCCGATATGGCCACGCAGATTGACGCGGCGCGGCTGCTCACTCTGCGCGCGGCGTGGTTGAAAGACAACAAACGCCAGACGACCAAAGAATCGGCGATGGCCAAGCTCTACGCTTCCGAAATCGCGGTCAAAGTCGCGGAAGAAGCGATTCAGATTCACGGCGGGTACGGCTACACGAAAGATTATCCGCCGGAAAAATACTGGCGTGATTCGAAGCTGTGTACGATTGGCGAAGGAACCAGCGAAGTGCAAAGGCTGGTGATTGCGCGGCAATTGGTGGCTTCATAACTATTCCATCCGCGATGCTCGGAAGTGCATTCTCCATGAATCACAGCCGAGTCTGTAAATTCCGGCATTCTGTATTGACTCGACCACCGGCAAAGAAGGGATAACAGTGCAAACAATACAAACCGACTTTGAGAAGGCGATTCGCGCGCGCGACTTCGCGGGGTTGCGCGACGCGTTTGATGGTCTACCGCCTTCCGATCTTGCGACGCTCATTCAGAATTTGCCGATTGAGCAACAGACGACGATTTTCCGTATCCTGCCGCGCAAGCTGGCCGCGACGATTTTTGAATATCTGCCGCTGAAAGAGCAGGAGGAGATGTTGAGGGCGCTGGCGCAGGAAGAGGTCGCGGCGATTCTCAACGAGATGTCGCCCGACGACCGCACGATGCTGCTCGAAGAGTTGCCCGCAACCGCGACCAGACAAATGCTCGCGCTGCTCGACGATGAAGAGCGCGGCAAAGCGGTTAAATTGCTCGGTTACCCGGAAGGCAGCGTCGGGCGTTTTATGACGCCGCATTACATCGCCGTGCGGCCGCAGTGGACGGCGCAGGAGGTTTTGGATTACGTGCGCCAACACGGGCAGGACAGCGAGACGCTCAACCTGGTCTACGTCGTGGATGAGAACGGGGCCTTGATTGACGACATCCGGATGCGGCGCTTCCTGCTGGCAGACCCAAAGTTGCGCGTCTTCGATTTGATGGACAACCGTTTTACGGCGCTCAAAGCCACCGATGACAGGCAAACGGCGGTGAACGTATTCCGGCAGGCTGACCTCGCCGCGTTGCCGGTCACTGATTCCGAAGGAGTCCTGATAGGCATCGTCACCAACGACGACATCCTGGATGTGGCCGAAGAATTGGCGACGGAGGACATTCAGATGCTCGGTGGTTCCGAAGCGCTGGACGAACCGTATATGAAGATCGCATTCGCGCAAATGGTCAAAAAACGCGCGGGCTGGCTGGTTATTCTGTTTCTGGGCGAGATGCTGACGGCGACCGCCATGGGATTTTTCGAGAAGGAGATCGAACGCGCCGTCGTCCTGGCGTTGTTCGTTCCGCTGATCATCTCCAGCGGCGGCAACTCCGGTTCGCAGGCGGCGACGCTGGTGATCCGCGCGCTGGCGCTCGGCGAAGTCACGTTGCAAGACTGGTGGCGCGTGATGCGCCGCGAAGTTTTTTCAGGGCTGGCGCTCGGCTCGATTCTCGGCTGCATCGGCTTTCTGCGCATCGCTGTCTGGTCGGCTTTCTCCGATCTTTACGGGCCGCACTGGCTGCTGGTCGCCATCACGGTCGGCGTGGCGCTCGTCGGCATTGTGCTGTGGGGCACGCTCTCCGGCTCAATGCTGCCGCTGGTTTTACGCAAGCTCGGATTCGACCCGGCGGCTTCATCGGCGCCGTTCGTCGCCACGCTGGTGGACGTCACTGGTCTGGTCATCTACTTCAGCGTCGCCGCAGTCGTTTTGAGAGGAACTTTGCTGTGAGGACGGACTGGAGACTGCGGTTGGGTAACGCTCAAAATGTAATGCTGTTTTCACCGCCATATCTGAAAATGCCCGGCGAGCGACAAGCCGATTCACTTCCTCAAGACCTGACCTAGACCGAAACGCAAACGATAACGATCTCCACAGCATTTTTTCTGGTTTCAGTGTTAATTGCTGCGCGTCCGCTTCTGCGCCGCCGTCGGCAACTGTCCCTGCGAATTGCGAGCGTAATAACCGCGCCGCGAGCGGGCGATCAATTTGCGGCCTCCGGTCTGGTTGACGCTCACCTGGACCGTGCGGAACGTGCCGTCGCGTTTGTCGTTGGTCGGGTAGTAGCTGACGACGTATTGCGTGCGCAGGTCTTTGGCGATCTGGGCGGCGACAGCCGGAATCTCGCTGATGTCTTTTGGGAAATAGGCGCGTCCGCCCGAATCATCGGCGATCCGCATCAGCAGATCTTTCGCCTTCTTTCCGGGCGATCTTCCGAAGAGGCTCTTCTCCTCCATTTCCTCGTCAATGAAGCCGACCAGGTAGACTTGAACTTCATCCTCCTTGATCGCTTCCATCACTTCTTTCTCTTTGACCGAACTATTCTTTTCCAAACCGTCCGAGATGATGACCAGAGCTTTGCGGCGGCGCTTGCCTTTCTCCTGGGCGTAATCGGCGGTGGCGATGATCGCGTCGAGCAGCGCCGTGCCCCCGCTCGTGTAAAGCTGGCTCAGGGCCTCCTCAAGTTCGCGCCTGTCAGTGGTGAAATCCTGCACCAATTCAGGTTCGGCTTTGAACGAAGCGACGAAGGCTTCGTCATCCTGGCGCATCTGTTTGACCAGCAGGAGAGCGGCGTCAGTCACGGTTTGAAGCTTCGACCGCATGCTGCCCGACGTGTCAATCACCATGCCGAAGCTGACGGGCACTTCTTCGCGGCTGACACTATCAATCGTCTGTTTGACCTTGTCTTCGTAAACGCTGAAATCTTCTTTCTTCAGATCGAAGACCGGAATGTTGTTATGGTCAATCACCGTCACGTCCAAATTGACCAGGTCGGTGTCAATCTTGATTCCACCATCGCCTACCGTCCCCGGCTCGTCAGCCTGCGCGCCCTGACGTTGAGCGCCTTTCTTGTCTTTCGGGTCTTTCTGCTGTGAAGTTTGTTTCGGTTGTGGGGGTTGCGGCGGGTCTTGCGCGCCCGCGTTGTGAATCGCGGAAACACTCAACAGCGCGGTGATCAGCGCCAGCGAAAAGATGCGAATAGCGGTTCGTTTCATCATAAGCTTCAACTCCCAACAAAATTTTCGTCCTGCCGTCTTTCAACTCGATACGGGCAATTCGATTTGGCCGCTTTGGGGGCGCGGCAATTATACATCCTGGATTCCGGTTAGACGCAAAAGCTGAACGAAATCTTTCGCGCCTTTTGCGTCTCAAAACCTTTTCACATTCGGTTTTACGAAGCGGATTTTATTGGTTAAAGTTTGGGCCGCGCAAAAATGGGCGCGGCGCGTTAATGCGCAGTTTCGACCGACGACAATTTTTCGACTCAATAACGATCACCACCTATGAAAATCGCCACCTGGAACGTTAATTCGATAACGGTTCGATTGCCGCAGGCTCTGGACTGGATCGAAGCCAATCGTCCTGATGCGCTCTGTCTGCAGGAAACGAAATGCGTTGACGAGAAATTCCCTTTCGACGCGTTTCGTGAAATCGGTTATTCGGCGGAAGTCTTCGGACAGCGCACCTACAACGGCGTCGCGATTCTTTCGCTCTCGCCTGCGACCGGCGCGCAACGCGGAATGCCGGACGACGACGCTGACGCGCAAAAACGGCTGATCGCCGCGACAGTCAACGGCGTCAAGATCGTCAACGTTTACATCCCGAATGGCGGCGAAGTGGGATCGGACAAATATCAGTTCAAGCTGGAATGGTTGAGCCGGCTGCGCAAATTCCTCGATCAGAGTTGCGACGCGCGGCGACCGCTCGTGCTGTGCGGCGATTTCAACGTCGCGCCCGAAGACCGGGACGTTCACGATCCGGACTTGTGGGCCGGGAAAATCCTGTGCAGCGAGCCGGAGCGCGCAGCGTTGCAGAACGTCCGCGAGTGGGGATTGATTGACGTCTTCCGAAAGCATCACGAAGAGAGCGGGCTTTTTTCGTGGTGGGATTACCGCGCGGGCGCGTTCCCGCGCAATCACGGATTGAGGATTGATCATCTGTGGGCGACCGCGCCGCTGGCCGAAAAATGCGCCGACGCGTGGATTGATAAAACACCGCGCGCGCTGCCGAAGCCTTCGGATCACGTTCCCGTAATGGCCGAGTTCGTGATCTGATGTTAACCTGAAGAGGGGAAGAGATGGTGGAGATCGAATGTATGTGCGAGAAATTCGAGCGGCTGGAAGGCGTGGCGGTTCAGGATTACATCGCGCGATTTCTTGAAGAGACCGGCGCGGACGAAGAAACGGGCAAGACCTATTACGCCTGTAGAATCTGCGGCGCGCCCTGGACGCGTGAGATGGATGAAAGCCGTCGCAAACCTTTCCTGGTGCGGATGGAAACAGAGTTCAATGTTTAATTCCTGAGGTAAAAATCAATGGCCCTGCAAACGAGGCAAGATCCCGAAACCGGCGCGCTGGAAGTTCTGGTGGACGACAAGTGGACTCCGTTTGAAGATTATCGCAAGCGGCAGATTGACGACGCCTACCAGAGTTCGATCAAGTTCCTGCGCGACCGGCTCGGCGAAGATGAAGCCAGAGAGTTGGAACGGCAATCAACCAAAACCGATAACTGATCCCCTTATGAAAAACCCATTTCGATTGGCTCGATTAACGCTACCGGCGTTGCCACTCCTGCTTGCGCTCGCGCCGTGCGGTTATTTCGCGCAGGAAATTCCCAAAGCCGATCTCCGGCTGACTGAAATCCGCCACCTCGATCTGACCTACGATTTCGCCGGTTATCGCAGCCGGGAAGAATGGCTTGATCGCGCGGCCCGATTGAAGAAACAGATATTGGTCAGCGCCGGGTTGTGGCCGACTCCGGCGAAAGCGCCGATCAAAGCCACGATCTTCGGCAAGGTTGATCGCGGCGACCACACCGTCGAAAAGGTCTACTTCGAGAGCTATCCGGGTTTTTACGTCACGGGCAATCTTTACCGCCCGAAAAACGCGCAAGGCAAACTGCCCGCCGTACTCTGCACACACGGGCATTGGACGTATGGCAGGCTTGAAAATCAGCAATTGAATTCCGTGCCCGCGCGCGCGGCGAGTTTCGCGCGACAAGGCTATGTCGCGTTCACTTACGACATGGTCGGCTACAACGACAGCGCCGCCATCAGCCATCGTTTCGCCGCCGGCCACCGCGAAAACATTGTTGACCGCGAATCGCTGTGGAGTGTCAACCTGCTCGGATTGCAGTTGTGGAACAGCATCCGTTCGATTGATTTCCTGCTCACGCTGCCCGAAGTTGACGCCGAGCGCATCGCCATCACTGGCGAATCGGGCGGCGGCACTCAGACATTCCTGCTGATGGCGGTTGACGACCGCATCAAGCTCGCTTCGCCCGTGAACATGGTTTCGTTTCTGATGCAGGGCGGCAGCGTTTGCGAGAACGCGCCGAATCTGCGCATTGACACGAACAACGTCGAGATCGCGTCCCTGATGGCCCCGCGTCCGATGATGATGGTTTCGGCCACTGGCGATTGGACGAAGAACACGATGACTTCGGAATACCCGGCGGTTCGCGGCATCTACAAATTATTCGACGCCGAAGACAAACTCACGGCCATTCAAATAGACGCTCCGCACAATTACAACCAGCCGAGCCGCGAAGCTGTCTACGGCTGGTTCGCTCACTGGTTTCTGGGCCGGGCCGAAACGACTCCGATCAAAGAGCGCGGCGGCGCGGTCGCGCCGATCAGCGACCTGCTGGTTTTTTTCGGACGGCAGAGGCCGGAGGGCGAACTCAATGAAGCTCAACTGACTGAAAGCCTGATCGAGGCGAGAAAGAAACAACTGGACGAAGCGCAGCCACGTGACGAGGCGAGCCTTGAAAGTTTCCGCGAGCGATTCGGCGAGGCGTTCAGATATTCGCTGATGGCCGAGTTCCCCGCTGCGAAAGACGTCATCGCGGGCGAATCGCAAACAACCAAACTCATCGGAGCGCCGAAAGAAGACCTGGTTCTCTCGCGCCGGGGCAAATCAGACAGAGTGCCCGTCACTTTGTACAAGCCAGTCATCAAACGTGGCGATTCATTCGCGCTGCTGGTCGCTTCGGATGACGCTTCGGCTGAAACAAACAACCTGATCGAATCTCTGACCAGAGCCGGGCACAGCGTGATGCTCGTTCATTGTTTTCCCGGTGGCCGAAAGATTCCAGACAAAATCAATTTCTTCACCACCTACAACCGGACTGACGCGGCCAACCGGGCGCAGGACATTTTGACTGCGATAGCTTATTTGAAAGGCCGGAATCCGGGCGCGCGGTTGAGCGTTGTCGGCCTGGGGCAGGCTGGATTGTGGGCGCTGCTGGCCAGAGGGATCGCGCCTGCGATTGACAGGATGGTCGTTGACGCCGCCGAATTCGATTCGTCGAGCGACGAAGCATTCGTAAAAAGCCTGGGCATTCCCGGCATCCGGCGCGCGGGCGACTTCACGACGGCGGTCGCGATTGCGCCGCTCACGCCGCTGCTGATTCATAACGCCGGAAACAAATTTAACGCCGAAAAGATCGAAGCCGTTTACAGGGCTTTCGGAAAAGCCGGGAGTTTCAAGTCGCAACCGGCGAAGCTCAACAACTCCGAACTGGCCGCCTGGCTGTCTAAATAACAACCACTCAAAAGGAACAAAATGCCTCAAAACCAAAACCAGAATCTGAACGCCAATTCGCAAACCCTGGTGATTGACACCGAAGAGTTCGCCTTTGAAACCGTCGAGCAACACAACGGCATCGCCACTGTGGTGAAATTCAAACTCGACAATCCCGATGTCAGGCTCGGCGACGTGCTGTTGATTCTTTCAGGCGCCGACATTCAGTTTCACGGCTTCATCGGCGGGATCGAAGACGGCTACGCCATAGCCGCCGACCGCAACGGTTCGACGCTATCGGCGGTGGTTCACTGAACACGGATCAACGCGCCATTCCGGCTCCGAAAAATCCGACCGCCACCGCGAGCAACATGCCCGCTATCCAGACAAAAACCGCTCTGCGATCTATTTTTGCGAAGTTGATTCTGGCCGGAGCCGCATATCCGCGCCACCCGCAGGAGGGGCAGCGATAAGGTCTCAATGGGCTGACGTACTTGAGGAACGACTCCCGGAAATTACGCGAGCGCGAGCGGTGCGCATACTCTCCGCAACTGGGGCATACCATAGTTGTTCTCCAGTGAAGAACTCCTGTGGGGGATAATTCCGGAGTTACACAATTTGTTCGATGACTCTTCCGCCAAAATCGGTCAGCCGTTCGTTCCGACCGTTGTGCAGATAGGTCAGTTTCATCTGATCCAGTCCGAGTAAATGCAGAATCGTCGCGTGAAAATCGCGGGGATGATAACGTTCACCGACGGTTTTGAATCCGATCTCATCCGTTTGGCCGACAGCCTGGCCGCCTTTGACGCCGCCGCCAGCCATCCACATCGTGAACGCGGTCGGATTGTGATCGCGGCCTTTGCCGTTTTCTGAAACCGGCGTGCGCCCGAATTCGGTCGCCCAAACGACCAGCGTCGAATCGAGCAATCCGCGTCCTTTCAAATCCTTCAACAAACCGGCGATGGGTTTGTCTGTCCACCGGCACATCTTTTCGTGGTTCGTGACCATGTCGTCGTGCGCGTCCCATTGCACAGCCACAGGGCCGCCGCCGGAAAAAAGTTGAACGAACCGCACGCCGCGTTCGACCAGACGCCGCGCCAGCAAACATCGCCCGCCGAATTCCGAAGTCTGCGGATCGTCGAGGCCATAAAGCTTCTTCGTCTCTTTGCTCTCCCTGCTCATGTCCACAGCTTCTGGCGCGTGCTGTTGCATTCTGAATGCAAGTTCGTATGAGGAGATGTGCGCGGCAAGTTCCGTATCATCCTCTCTCATTGACGCCTCGTTCATGCGCCGCATGAAATCGAGCATCCGCCGTTGTTGATCTCCGCCGATCTCTTTCTGCGAAGCCAGGTGCAGGATCGGCGTCGCCCCGCTTCGCAAGACCGTCCCCTGATAAACCGTCGGCAGGAAGCTCGCGCCCCACATCGGCGATCCGCCTTCGGGCAGACCTTCAGGCTGCGTCATCACGCAGTAAGCCGGCAGATTCTCGCTCACGCTTCCAAGTCCGTAAGTCACCCAACTGCCGAGTGACGGATGCGTCGGCAGCACTCGCCCGCACATCATCTGGTACATCGCGGGCGCGTGAACGAAGCTTTCGGTGTAGCACGAACGGATAAACGCGATGTCGTCAACGCACGTGGCAAGATGCGGAAACAGATCGGAGACTTCGATGCCCGACTGTCCGTACTTTTTGAACTTCCACGCGCTGCCCATCAGCGGCGTGCCGGCTTTGACGAACTGGCTTTTGACTTCGCCGAAGCTGGACGGCATCTGCTGCCCGTGAAGTTTATCGAGCGTAGGCTTCGGATCGAAGGTTTCCATGTGACTCGGCCCGCCGACCATGTACAAAAAGATCACGGCTTTGGCCTTCGGCGCGAAATGCGGCTGTTTGGGCGCGAGCGGGTTAAGCAGCTTTCGCTCCTGCGCGCCCTCTGACGCTTTCGCGTCGCGCGCCAGCAAATATGAAAGCGCAAGCGAGCCGAAACCGTTGGCCGCGCTGGACAGAAAGTCGCGGCGTGTAGCAGCTTGTGGGAAATGCGCTTCAACAGTTTTCATGTTCACCCTCATAGCCGATGTACTTCCGGTGATACTCCTGAATCCTAAACATCAATTCGTCAACATTCATCGTGATCATGGATTGCGGAATGTTGACCGGAGGCAATCCCAAACCCAAATTGGCTCTCATCATCCATCTTTTGAAAGCGGGTTGACGTAAAAGAAAGCCTTCAATATCCAGCGGGACTATGCCAAGAAAACACTGCCCACAAAAATCATAAGCGGCGATATCGGCTATCTCATCCCATCCGACCAATCCCGCCGAAACCGCTGAAGCATTGTCGAATATACCTTCGTGATTGACGATAACAGCAGGCTTCGGAACGATCAGTCTGTAGCAAGCATATAAAAAACCGAAGCCAAAGAAAGGAATTCCTATCCAGGAACAAATGACGATCACCCAGAGCGATAGTTCCATCTCTTTTCGCCATAGAGCAAAGGTCAGTCCTATGCAAACGAACATTAGCGCGCCAACCACAATCAGAACGACCTTGAATTTACTAATATGAACTACAATCGCGTTCATCCCTCCCCCCTCACTTCAAGTAGACAAACTCATTCAGATTCATCGTCGCCAGACACAGATCAACCCAGGCCGCCGCAGCCGCTTCATCAACACTCTTCGGCAAATCTTTCAGCTTCGACATAGCTTCGCCGCGCCCGGCGCGATCACGAATGATCGCGGCCTGGCCTTTCAAAAAATCCTGCGTCAATCGCAATTCCTCCGGCTGCGGTTTGCGCGCAAGCGCGAGTTCGTAGAGCCGCACGATCATCGCGCGCTCATCGCCGCCCGCTTCTTTGAACAATCGTTCGGCGAGCGCCTGACTCTGCCGCAGCATGAATTCGCTGTTCATCAGCGTCAGCGATTGCAGCGCATGGACGCTGACCAATCGCGCTCCGCACGCGCTCATCAAATCAGGCGCGTCGAACGCCACCAGCATCGGCAGCCGCACGTTGCGCTTGTGAATCAGATAAAGGCTGCGGCGCGCGTGTTGGCGCGGGTCGGGGTGCGCGGGCCACAAATTGTCCGGCTCGTGTTCGGTGAAAATCATGTCGTAGACTTCGGGTTCCAGCGGAACTTTGATGGAAGGCCCTCCCAACTGCTCGTTCAACTGGCCGTTGACCGCGAGCACGGCGTCTCGGATCGCCTCGGCGTCCAGCCGCTGCCGGTTCATTCGCCACAACAATTTATTGTCGGGATCAATCTTCGCTTTCGCATCGTCAACCGTTGACGATTGCTGATAAGCGTTCGACGAGACCATCAGCTCGTGCATCCGTTTCAGGCTCCAGCCTCGCTCGACAAATTCCGCGGCGAGCCAATCGAGCAATTCTGGATTCGTGGGCTGCTGTCCGTTGCGTCCGAAATCGTTCGGCGTAGCGACGATGCCGCGCCCGAAATGGTAATGCCACAGCCGATTCACCATCACGCGCGCGGTCAGCGGGTTGTCCGGCTGCGCGAGCCAGCGAGCAAGCGCCAGCCTGCGCCCGGACGATTTGAATTCGCCGCTCTGAACCGGCTCAATCTCCAACTTCAACGGCGCGTCCTTCGGCAGCGCCACGCTCAGAAATCGCGGGAGGACTTCATCGCCGAGGCGATGCGGATCGCCGCCTCTCAGAACATGCATCGGCGGAATCGGGCTGAGCGTGTCGGCTACGGCCAGAGCTTTCGGCAAAGGATCGGGGGCATACAATTCGATGTTGTGCATCTGCCGGCGCAGCGCGGCGCGCTTCTCGCGGTCTTCGCGTGAGAGCGATGCGACCAGTTCGTCCCACTTGATCTCCAGCATCCGTCGCGCGTCTTTAGCCAGACGCTTCTCTTCATCGTTGCGCAGCTTGTCTTCTTTGGCCAGAGCGTTGGCGTATTGCGGTTCCAACTTCGCGCGCTTCGCCTCGGCCAACTTCTCGTTGTACGGTTTTTCAATCGCCGCGATCTGATCGAGGATCGGCTTGAGTTTCTCTTTGTACGCTTTGGCTGCCGTCTCGTAAGCCTGCTCCTGCTCTTTTGTCGGACGTTTGTAGTCGTAATTGTCCGACGCGGCGAAAAACGCTTGCAGGCGATAGAAGTCGGCCTGTGGGATCGGATCGAACTTGTGATCGTGGCAACGCGCGCAGCCGACGGTCAAACCCATAATCCCGTTGCCCACGCCGAACATCACTTCGGTCAGCCACTCCTGCCGGTTGACGGCCAAATCCTGATTGCCCGCGACCACGTGTTGCGGCCCCACTCGCAAAAAGCCTGTCGCTACGCGCATCTCGAAGCTGTTCGGGTCTAGTTCGTCGCCCGCAATCTGTTCAACAATGAACCGGTCGTAAGGCTTGTCGTCGTTGAGCGATTTGACGACGTAATCTCGATAGCGCCACGCCTGCTCGCGTTCGGCGTCAAGCTCGAAGCCGTTCGTCTCGCCGAACCGCACGACATCCAGCCAATGTTGCGCCCAGCGCTCGCCGTAACGCGGGCTGGCCAGCAGCCGCTTCACGACTTTCTCGTAAGCCTGCGGCGATTTGTCGGCGATGAAAGAGTTGATCTCTTCAGGCGTCGGTGGCAGGCCGGTCAAATCGAACGTCACGCGGCGAATCAGCGCGCGTTTGTCGGCGCGCGGCGACGGCGCGAGACCTTTCTCTTCGAGCCTCGCCAGAACGAACGCGTCAATCGGCGTGCGAACCCACGATTGATTTTTGACCGTTGGGATTGGCGGACGCGCGGGTTTGCGAAATGCCCAGTAGCCGCGCTGCTCGTCGCTGATCGGCTTCAGAGGGGCCAGCGTCGCAGCCGCCTGCGTCAGCTTCAGATCGCTCGGCCAGACCGCGCCTTTGTCTATCCACTGCTTCAAAATTTCGATCTGATAATCTGAAAGCTCTTCGCCCAGAGGCATTCGCGGCTTCTCCTCGCCGGCGATGAAGCGATAAAGCAGGCTCTCTTCGGCATCACCGGGGTTGATGGCCGGGCCGCGCGATCCGCCTTTCAACAAACCTTCGCGCGTTCGCGCGTCCAGGCCCGACTCTTTGTCCTTGCCGTGACACACGACGCAGCGCGTCTGCAAAATGGAAACGGCCTGCTGGGCAAGCTGTCCATGGCCTTGTTCAATCGAATCCGCCGCGCGAGAAGAGCGCACGGCCAAAACAGCCAGGCCGGCGAAAATGATGATGAGTTTGATCAGCCGATTTCGTCTCATTGCGGTAACGGGCGTCTTTTCAAGTTGACCTTGAAACTATGAATCGGACTTCGCGTATTGTGGAAAGTTCGGGATTTACGGGTTGATTGCGTGCGAATGCTAGTTTGGATTTTGGGATAGATCAAGCAAATCAGGCGCCAACTCCAGAGCTTTTGCAAAGTCGGTTGTGGCCTCGCTTATAAACTAAAACCTACTACCGAACGCCTACAACCTATTAACCTTTCCTCCGAAGCGTCATCTGATTGAGCCATCGAAGAAAAAAATTTATAGGTTGTAGGGTCTTGGGTTTTTAGCCCCTCCCTGACGGCTTTGCAGAAGCCCTGGGCATCAGCTCGCGGCCAGTTCTTCTTCCAGCAACTGCCGCTCGTACAGATCGGCGTAGGCTCCGCCGATCCGCATCAACTCTTCGTGCGAGCCTTGTTCGACAATCCGGCCATGATCGAGCACGCAGATCAGGTCGGCGTCTTTGACCGTCGAGATTCTGTGCGCGACGATCAACGTCGTGCGCGAGCGCATCACACCGCGCAGCCGCGAAAGAATTTTCTCTTCGGTGTAAGTGTCAACCGCCGAAAGCGAATCGTCGAGGATCATGATCTTCGGCTCGCGGATGATGGCGCGCGCAATCGCCGCTCGCTGCTTCTGCCCGCCCGACAGCGTGATGCCGCGCTCGCCCAAAATGGTCTGATACTTGTGCTGGAACTCGTTCACGTCATCGGCCAACCCTGCGACATCGGCGGCCTGTTCGATCTTTTTCTCAAGGTCGCTGCGCCCGTTGTGAATTCCAAAAGCGATGTTTTCGGCCAGCGTCTCGCTGAACAGGAATGTTTCCTGCGGCACGTAGCCGATGTTTTCGCGCAGCGGCTTGAGCGGGATTTCCCGGATCGGCTTGTCGTCAATCAAAACCATTCCCGGTTCGGCGTCGAGCAATCGCGGAATCAAATTCATCAGCGTTGATTTGCCGGCGCCGGTGCGCCCGATGAACGCCACGGTCTGCCCTGGTTCGATCACCAGATTGATGTCACGCAAAATCGGCGGCGATTCGGGCGAATAGCGGAACGTCAGATCGCGGAACTCGATCTTCCCTCTCAACTCTCCCGCGCTCCCATTCTCCCACTCTCCCGCTCTCAATTTCGCCGCGTCCGCAATCGCAGGCTCGATCCGCATAATCTCGTGCATTCGTTTCAGGCTCGCCGTTCCGCGCTGCATCAGATTCGTTACGTAACCCATGGCGATCAGCGGCCAAATCAACTGCTCAAGGTAAAGGTTGAACGCGGCGAATTCGCCAATGGTCATGCGCCCGCGAGCGGTTTCATATCCGCCGATCAGCAGGATCGCAGCGAATCCAAGCCCGATGAAAAACTGCATCAGCGGGCGAAAGACCGCCGACAGCTTCACCAGGTTCAGGTTGCGATCAACGTATTGCTGGTTGAGCCGCGCGAACTCTTTTTTCTCGGCCTCTTCCTGGGCGAACGCTCGGACGACGCGCACGCCGGTCAGGTTCTCCTGCGCGCGCGCGGTGATTTCGGAGAAGAACTCCTGGATCTTTTCAAACCGGACGTGAATCTGATGGCCGAAATATTTCACGGTCAGCGTCACCAGCGGCATCGTCAGCAACATGATCAAAGTCAGCTTGACGCTGATTTGAAACATCAACGGCAGGATGATCAGCACGCGGAAGAGCGTCTGTTCGCTGTACATGATCGCAGGGCCGACGATCTGCCGAACCGCGCTCAGATCGTTTGTCGCGCGCGCCATCAAATCGCCCGTGCGGCGCTGCTGAAAAAACTGGAGCGGGAGTTTTTGCAGGTGGCCGTAAAAATCCTGCCGCAAATCGTATTCGATGTAACGCGACATGTTGATCAACGTGCGCCGTTGCAGGAAGAGAAAGACGCCGCTGAGGATTTGCGCGCCGACTATCAACGCGACGAACTTCATCAGCCCGCCGCCAGTCGCGCCGGATGAAGTAAGGTAATCAATCGCCGCTCCCGTGTAACGCGGCGTGAAGACGCCGAGCGTGACCGAGACCAACACGAAGAATGTGCCCGCGACCAGCCGCCACCGGTATTTTTTCAGATAGAAGATGAGCCATGCGCGCCCCGACGCGAAGTCGGATACAGGCTCCGAAGTGGTTGCGTATGCGGACGCGGATTTGTTTTGATCGCTCAAGACCTGACCTCTAATATGACCTTAATGACCTCGCCACCAACCCGATTCCCCCTGCCAACAGGCCGAGCATGATCAAAGTGTTCGTCAGGCTGGTCGGGTTAAAGTAGATGTTCAGATTGGCGATGATGCCGGCAATAATGACGACCACGCCGCCGAAGGTCAGTATCCAGCCGAACGCCGAACGCCCGTCAAAAAACAGCAGCCCGATGCCGATCAGCAACGGGATCAGCGACAGCCCAAACGCGTTGTGGCCCCACAGTTGCCAATATCCGCTCATTACAGTCACGTTGCTCAGGAACAGATAGCCTCCGGCGATGACCATTCCGAGACCGGAAACGAACTGGCCGAGGCCGCCGGGCGTGCCTCCCGCTCCGCGAATTTTGTCTTTCTCTTCCATAAACTTCTCGGCGTTGTTTTTATTCGGTTGAAAGCTTTAACTATGTCCAAGCGCAGTGCGCATTCTACTTTGCGCTGAATGACCATCTCAAGAAGGAATCGTTTTGACCAATGAGCGACATACAGTGTTTGAGCCGACACTTCGATCAACTGGCTGATGAGGCCGCCGCCTGCGTCGTCTGCGAACGGATGCGCGAACGCATAGCTGTGCTGAGCCGTCTGAACGGCGCGCTCGATCCGCGAGTGATGTTCATCGCCGAAGCTCCGGGACGCAACGGCGCAGACCGCACGCGAATCCCCTTCCACGGCGACACGTCCGGCAAAAACTTTGAATCGCTGCTCGCTTCGATCAAACTGACGCGCGACGAAATCTTCATCACCAACACTGTCCTTTGCAGCCCGCGCAAACCTTCCGGCGCGAACGACAAACCCAGCCGCGCCGAGATTCGCAATTGCTCCGGCTTCCTGCGACGCCAGATCGAATTGATCAATCCGCCGGTCATCGCCACACTCGGAGCCGTCGCGCTCGACGCGCTGAAATTGATCGAGCCGCACGGGTTCCAGCTTCGGGAAGACGCCGCGAAGATTTTGCGCTGGAACGGGCGATTGCTCGTGCCGCTCTATCACCCCAGCCCTCAGGTCGTCATCACCGCGCGAACGCTGGATCAGCAGAAGCGCGATTTCCGTTCGCTGCTGAAAGCGATGCGCGCCCAGGGCTGAAACTTTCGCCACAAAAATTTCTTTTCAACGTTTAACCAACCATCCGAGTAGATCAATTCGAGCGCGCAGGAAATCTAAAGCGCCAACCGAAAAACCGACCAGGAGAATCAGGCCGAAGGAATGGAAATCGCTTTGATGGCTGAAAAAATCGAGGGCTGCGACGAAGCGGTTGCGGAGCCGGATAGTCTAATCATTCGCGCCAAAGCCGGCGATACGACGGCCTTCGATCAGATCATCAGCGGCCATCAGCGGCGGGTCATCTCGCTGGCGTGGCGAATGCTGGGCAATCGTGAAGACGCGCGCGACGCGGCGCAGGAGACGTTCCTGCGAGTTTACAGATACCTCGACAGGTTCGACCCGGCGCAGGATTTCAATGGCTGGCTTTACCGCATCGCCGTCAACGTCTGCCGCGATCTGGCGCGCAAGCGCCGAGGCAATCACTTTTCGCTCGAAGCCGAAGTCGCATCGGGCGCCATCGCGGAACCTGTCAGCCCGCACAACACGGAGTCGGCGGCGCTGCTGGCTCAGGAGCAGGCGATTCTGATGCGCGCGCTCGCCACATTGTCCGAAAAAGAGCGAGCCGCAATCGTGCTGCGCGATCTGGAAGGATTACCGACCGAAGAGGTGGCCAGGATTTTAGGATCGAGCCAGACCACCGTCAGGTCGCAGATCAGCGCGGCGCGCGTGAAGATCAAGGCGTTCAGAGATCGGTTTCTGAAACGTGGGAGAAAGTAGTTTTGAGAAGCGAGGCCCCAATTATGCTTTGTGAGCAAGCTGAAAAATTGATTCCGCTTTTCGCAGGCGACGATCTGCCGGCGCGAGAAGCCGAGGCGTTGAACAGACATCTTGAATCCTGCGCGGATTGCCGCCATCTCGCCTCGGAATTTGAAGAGAGCCGCGACTGGCTGTATAGCTTCGCCACGCCGCAACTCGACGAAGCGATGTTGGGCGGTCTGCGCGATTCGGTGTTGAAAGAGATCGGGCAGGAAGAAACGCGACCGGGATCGCTCGAAAGGATTTTGCCGCGAGGCCTTGATCATCGTTTCGGCCACCGGAAGAGACAATGGCGTAGGGGCGGGTTTTCCCCGCCCGCACCCGTAGTTGAGGAACCTGGGCGGGGAAAACCCGCCCCTACGTTGCGCCTGATAAGTAGCCGAAACAATGATCAAGGCCTACCGCGATGGAACCCGCGATCCGCTTTCGCCGCGTCGCTGGCGTTGCTGCTGCTGATCGCCGCGTTCGGCCTGCTGCTCCTTCGCCAGCAGCCGCCACAGACGCCCAACCACGATCAAGCCGTGATGAAGAAAGGCGCAGGCAATGAAATCGGATCGCAGCCCGGCGCTACACGGGACGAACCGGACTCAAAGATCGTAAACAGAAAACTAGAGCGGCGAGGATTCACGCGCAAACCGAGAAGACCTGAATTAAACCATTCGCCGCAACCTGAAGCGCAAACGATAGAGTGGCCCGATCCGGCAAAGACCGATCTGGCCGCTAACCGGGAGATGACGCGGATCGAATTCCAGACCGCCGATCCGAACATCCGCATCATCTGGCTGACGCCGAAGGATTCAAGTTCGACCAGACCCAACACCAACATTCGATAAGTCGGAGGCAAACAATGAAACTCAGATCAATCGCAATTTTTATTTCCCTGTTGCTGGTTTGCGCGGCGGTATCATCCGCACTCGCGCAATCAGCCAGCGAGCAGAAGCAGGAGGAAAAGAAAGAAGAGAGGGGGCCGGAAACCGATCCCAAACGTTTTTCGGTAAAACTGTTCGAGATCAAATATCGCGACCCGATAAGTTTGAATAATGCGGTTACGGCTTTGGGCAGCGGGGCGAAAGGATCAATGATGGCGCCGAATCCCAATCTTCGCACGCTGACGGTCAGAGATTTTCCTGAAAACATCGCGGCAATCGAAGAAGCGCTGAAGCGACTGGATGTGCCTGAGAAACCCAATCCTCCAGTTAGCCTCGAATTCCAGCTTCATCTGATCGCCGCGTCAATGACGCCATCAGAAAAAGCCACGCTGCCGAAAAATCTGGAGCCTGTTGTGGAGCAGCTCAAGTCAACGTTGAAGTTCACCAACTACCGCTATGTCAACTCGGCATTGAATCGAGTCAGCGCAGGCGGAAAAATCGAATCGAGCGGCGTCACCGGTTCCCTTTTCCCAACGCCCGCTGGTATTTCCAACACCACTGATAATCCATCGTTCTATCAGTACAGCCTATCAAAGGTAGTGCCAACCCAGGATGCGTCAGGCAAGGAAATCATCCTGATAGATTTATTCAAGTTCGGCGTCGGGGTACCGATCAAAATCAGCCCTAGCGGAGTTCAATATAGAGACATCGGCATCATAACCCCGCTCAGCCTGCGCGAAGGAGAGTTGGCTGTCGTGGGAACCGCCAACATTAGCACGTCGGACGAGGCGATCATCGTAGTGATCTCGGTCAAAAAAGCGAAATAGCGCTGACGCATTATGCCCGGTTTCGATCTACCTCGACCCATACCAAACACACGGAGGGGCGGACATTGCATCCGCCCCATTTCTCTTTTCACAGCCTTTTCACATTCGGGCCATTGCGGTATAACAGCCGCGCAATCATCCAATTTTTCAATCCCGAAGAAGAGGCCGAAAGATGAAATTCACGATTGCAAGCTGCGCCCCGCTGCTGCTCTGCGTCTCCCTGGCCGCATTCGCGCAAAACTCGAATCAGGCGCCGCCCGCGAATCAACCGCCGCCGATTCCGCTCTGGCCTGATGGCGCGCCGGGCGCGAAAGGTTCCGCGCCCGAAGACATCCCAAGTATTCAGCTTTATCAGCCTCGCGTTGACAAAGCCTCCGGCGCGGCAATCATCGTCTGCCCCGGCGGAAGCTATCGCGGGCTGGCGCCGCACGAAGGTCACGATGTGGCCGTGTGGCTCAACAGCATCGGCGTCACCGCTGTCGTTTTGAAATACCGGCTGGGACCGAAATACCAGCATCCGGCGATGATGCAGGATGCGTTGCGCGCGATTCGCTACACGCGATCAAAAGCAGCCGAATGGAAGATTGATCCGAGCCGCGTGGGAATTATGGGCTTTTCCGCCGGAGGCCATCTGGCTTCGACCGCCGCCACGCATTTCGACACCGGCAATCTGAACGCCAGAGACCCGATTGACAGATTGAGCAGCCGCCCCGATGTGGCGATTCTCTGCTATCCGGTGATCACGATGACCGATCCGTTCGCGCACAAAGGCTCGCGGCTGAATCTGCTGGGCGAAAATCCGTCGCAGTTGTTAATTGACCTGATGTCGAACGAGAAGCAGGTGACCGAATGGACTCCGCCGACCTTTCTCTTTCACACCGCCGACGACGCGGGCGTGCCGGTCGAAAACAGCATGATGTTCGCCTCGGCGTTGCGCCAGAAGAAAGTCCCGCATGAGTTGCACGTTTACGAACACGGACGGCACGGCGTCGGTCTCGCCCGGAACGAACCGGCGCTCAGCACGTGGCCGAAGCTGCTCGAAAACTGGTTGCGCGCGCGACGCTTCGTGACTCAGCCGCCGCGCGTCTCGGAAGCCGCGCCCGTCAAAGGCCGCAACCCGGAGATCGTCAAACTAATTGACGAGTTGCGAGTCGCGCCGCCCGAATTCGCAGCCGACTCGATGATCAAGCTTTCAGCCCACCCGGAGATTGATAACGCGTGGAAGGTGGAGATTCTCGAAGAGGCGTTCAGAATCGCCTTTCAGGCGCAGCATCCGTACAGGATGAAATACCTCGGCAAATTTCACGTTGACACTCGAACCGGGTACAAGAGCATGGCCTTCGATCTGAAGATGGACAGGCTGTCGCTGCAACTGTCCGCGATCAGAAATCTGATCGGACTCAACCCGGCAAAAGCCCGCTCGCTGTGGGGCGAGATGCTGAAGCCGAAGCTTGCGCCGCTCAGATGCGAAGACACGCTGGTTTACGACATTTCCGATTATTACGAAACGATGGCGGCGATGGCGCAGAAAGCGTTCACGCCCGAAGAGGTAAAGGCCGGAGAGCCGATTCGATTCGTTGATTCCCACATCGTCAACATCGCTTCTCCGACTGAAATCATCCCAGCCGCCATCGCAATCAAAGAGATCAAACCTACGCCGCAACAGCTTAACGCGCTGGTCGAGACTTACAGCCGCGCGCTCGAAAACGTCGCGAAGGATGACCGCGCGCTCTGGTTCAATTCTGACAATCTCTCGCTGGCCGCGCTGGCGCTGGCCGGGGAATGCCTGCGGCGCGGAGTTCCCGCCGACTTCCTGCTCGTTCGTTTTCGCGATTATCTGGCCGGGCAACTGAGCGCGCCGCGTTGCGCCGACAATCTGGTCAGCGGCGGCAAGCCTGTCGGGACGCCGAAATTCGTCTCTGACTTGAACACGGCCCTGACCATCTTCGAGTACATTCCGAAGCTGACAGGCGACGAGTTCAGGCCGCGAAGGATTGGCGGCCAGGCGGTGTTTTACCCTTACTGGGAAACGCCGCGAGCGAAAAGCCTCTTTCAGAAAATAAAAGTCCTGCGCTTCGGCCCGGCGGAAAGACAGTCAGCCAATACGAGGTCGAATAAACCTCCCTCCACGTTGCCGATTGAAGTCAGGCGATCTACCGAGTGGCAGTACCAACTGAGCGATTTTCTGCGCGAGATGGCCGAGTGGAAACCGGAGCACGAAAAGTCGGAGGCCGATTACTTCCATCAAAAATGCAATCTGTTCAACGGGCTGATCGAACTGTCACCGAACAACACCATGCGATTGAAGATGATCGCCGATTATTTGATCTTCCTGGAGCGGAATCGTTTCGCGCGCGAAAGCTTCATCGAATGGTTCCATCACGTCTCCGACCTGCTGCGCCGCGTCCGCGTGATGGGTAAAGAGGAGCGGGAGTTGGTGCTCGACTCGCTGCGAGATTCAAACGATCATGCGCTTCAGCTTTGCGTGAAGCTGATGCCCTGGATCGAGGCTGCGACACAGGCAGCGTCACAGGCTGCATCACAGGCTGCGCAGTAAAAACCCGCCGATTCGTTGTTCTCTCCAAACGCCTCGCGTAAAATCGCCGCCAGCGCAGGCAATCAAAGCGTCAACTGAAATCCACACAAGGAGAATCTATGCAGGAAGAAATGATGAGCCTTTTTCCGTCCGCGCCCGAAGTCACGCGGCGGACTTTCGTGGTGACTTCGCTGACCGCCGGATTCGCAATGGCCGTGCAGCCTATCCAGGCGCAGACGATGATCACGACCGACACCAACGGCCTGACCGCAAGCGAAGTGAAAATCCCGGTGAAAGACGGCGAGATTCCCGCTTACCGCGCGATGCCGGCGAAAGGTAAAAACTTCCCCGTCGCGCTGGTCGTGCAGGAGATTTTTGGCGTCCACGAACACATCAAGGACATCTGTCGCCGGTTCGCGAAGGCCGGCTACCTGGCCATCGCGCCGGAGATGTACGCGCGGCAGGGCGATGTTTCAAAGCTGACCAGCATCAACGACATCATGCCGATCGTGAGCAAGGTTCCTGACGCTCAGGTGATGTCCGATCTCGACGCCGCGGTCGCCTGGGCGAAGAAGAACAACGGCAATACGTCGAAGCTCGGCATCACCGGCTTCTGCTGGGGCGGGCGCATCGTGTGGCTTTACGCGGCGCACAACCCGAATCTGAAAGCCGGCGTCGCGTGGTATGGCCGACTTGCGCCGCCGCCGCCTGAGCGCGCAAACCCTCTGCAACCCAAACACCCGCTCGAAATCGTGAAGGACTTGAAAGCCCCGGTGCTCGGCCTGTACGGAGGCGCGGACACCGGCATCCCGAACAACACAGTCGAGCAGATGCAGAAGGCGTTGAAAGAAGCCAACAAGCCTTCGGAGATCAAGCTCTATCCCGACACGCCGCACGGCTTCCACGCCGACTATCGTCCGAGCTATCGCAAGGAGCAGGCTCAGGACGGCTGGAATCTGCTGCTGGCGTGGTTTAAGAAACACGGCGCCGCATAACCGAATTTGGATTTTGGATTTTGGATTTTGGATTGCAAATTGGCTTACCGATTCACAATCCAGAATCCAGAATCCAGAATCTAAAATCCAAAATCCAAAATCCAAAATCCAAAAATGCCTTACGCTCACAAAATCACAGGAACACATCCGATCAAGCTGAAAGACTTCGATCCCGGCGACGACGCGGGACTCAAACGTGAAGAAGCGGCTGAGAAGCTTGCAAAGTTGTGCGACGAGCTTACTCGCTTACAGGAGTTGCTTTACGCCGCCAGCGATCATTCCGTGCTGATCGTGCTGCAAGGCCGCGACACCAGCGGCAAAGACGGCACGATCAAAACCGTGATGGGGCCGCTCAATTCTCTCAGTTGTAACGTGGCGTCGTTCAAGGTTCCGACCGAGAAAGAACGCGCGCACGACTTTCTCTGGCGCGTTCACCAGCACGCGCCGGCCGAAGGCGAGATCACCATCTTCAACCGCTCACATTACGAAGACGTGCTGGTCGTGCGCGTCCACGAACTCGCGCCTGAAAAAGTCTGGCGCGCGCGCTACGATCACATCAACGCGTTCGAGAAGTTGCTGGCCGACAACGACACCGTCGTGCTGAAATTCTACCTGCACATCAGCAAGGAAGAGCAGGAGGAGCGGTTGCTGGAACGCGAGCAGGATCGCACGAAATACTGGAAGCTTTCAGTCGGCGATTGGAAAGAACGCGAATACTGGAACGCCTACACGCGGGCTTACGAAGACGCGATCAACAAATGCAGCGCGCCGCACGCCCCCTGGTTCATTGTTCCTGCGAATAAAAAATGGTTCCGCAATCTGGCCGTCGCCGAAGCGATTGTCGCCGCGCTCAAGCCTTTCGAGAAGCAGTGGCTGAAGGATCTGGATATAGTCGGACAGCGCGAGAAGGCGTTGATCGAGGAGTACAGAAAATCGAAGTAGTTTAAGCTGGCGCCATGCGAACCTTCATCGCCATCGAAATTCCTTCCGAAATCAAATCCGCGCTCGCGGCGTTGCAGACCGAGTTGCGTCGCGCCGGCGCCGATGTCAGTTGGACGAAACCCGAAAGCATCCACCTGACGCTGAAATTCCTCGGCGAAGTTGATGAGGGATGGATCAACGAGATTGAAAAAGCCTGTGTTGATACCGCGTCCGAATTTCAGCCGTTTACGCTCAAACTCAACGGCACGGGCGTTTTTCCGAATTCGCGCCAGCCGCGCGTTCTCTGGGCGGGGTTGTCGGGCGAAGTCGAAAAGACTGTCGAGATGCAAAAGCGGCTCGATGAAAAGCTCGCGCCGTTTGGGTTCGCGCGCGACGAGAAAGAATTCCGCCCGCATCTGACAATCGGGCGGGTGAAATCGAACCGGAAAACCCGCGAGTTGATCGCGCTTGCTGACTCATACCGGCTCCCTCCGCTGTCTTTCAACGTGAACGAGTTTGTCTTGATGAAAAGCGAACTCCATCCGGCGGGCGCGCGATATACCTGCCTCGCAAAAGCTCATCTGTGAAAACGAGCGGCGCCAATCACATTTTTAGCGTTACCATCGTTCCATCAGAGCGTGATTCCGTCGTCGCTGCGTCCCAGAATCCGCGCCACGTTTTTCGCCAGCGCCACCGGTTCGACGGGCTTGGCCAGATGGCGTTGGAATCCGGCGGACAGCGCGCGCTCTTTGTCCTGCGCCGAGGCGAAGGCTGTCAGCGCGATGGCCGGCACGTCGGCGCCGTCTTCCTGCGGCAGCGCGCGAATCTGCTGGATCAGCGCGTAGCCGTCCTCATCCGGCATGCCGATGTCGGAGACCAGAACGTCGGGTTGCCATTGGCTGAAAATTTCCATCGCTTCGGCGGCTGATCCGGCGGCGCGAACCTCGGCGCCGTAACGCGCGAGCATCACGCTCAGCACTTCGCGCGTGTCGTGTTCGTCATCAACCACCAGCACGCGCACGCCACGCAACGTGCCCGACCGCGTTTCGTCGCCTTCGGGTCGCACGGGCCACAGCGTCGAACTTTCATCCTCGCCGCTCTGAACAGCGAGCGGCAGCGTAACCATGAAATCCGATCCCTGGCCTTCGCCCCGGCTGTAGGCGTAAATCGCGCCGCCGTGCAGTTCGACGATGTGTTTGACGATGGCCAGTCCGAGTCCCAGTCCGCCCTGACGCCGCTTCGATGTGCTGTCAACCTGAGAGAAGCGGTCGAAGATGGTCGGCAGAAATTCGGGATCAATTCCCTGCCCGGTGTCGCTGACGATCAGCAACGCTTTGTTCTCCAGACGTTCGAGCCGGACTTCGATCAATCCTCCCTGCGGCGTGAATTTGATCGCGTTCGACAGCAGGTTCCAGACGACCTGTTTCAACCGCTCGGTGTCGCCGTTGAACGGGCCGACCCAGGGTTCGAGCACGATCTGCATTCGCAGGTTTTTCGCTTCGACCGACGGACGCACGGCGTCAACTGCGGCTTCGACTACGGACATCAATTCGACCGGGCGGATTTCCAGACTCAGTTTTCCGGTGGTGATGCGCGAC
>WBZO01002412.1_pt1 | contig 24362 bp, 17 predicted proteins | sample 5204261 | NCBI WGS metagenome assembly WBZO01 (sample SAMN12412400, study PRJNA552823) | activated sludge metagenome | isolation source: activated sludge from anammox sidestream of wastewater treatment plant... | place: USA: North Carolina | collected 2017-09
CTCCCCCGTCTCGCCGCTCGCTGAGGGCGCCGTGAACGACGACCGGCAGACGGGCCTCCCCGATCAGGCCGCCTTCAGCTAGGGTCAGCCGCTGCGGCCCCTTGGCGGAATGGCAGACGCAGCGGATTTAAAATCCGCGGCTCGAGAGAGCGTCCCGGTTCGAGCCCGGGAGGGGCTACCACATCGGGACGCAGCGGCGGACACCAGCCCAAGCCGGCGCGGGAGTCGGGCGCCCTCGTCGCCGCGTCCGCCCTGGGCCACCTCCCCCGCTCGCTCTTGGCTGGCGGCCTGACAGGACGCGTCCTCGCCGGGACGCACGAGCTCTCTGGCGCTGAGCGCTTCCCCCACTGGCGACGCTGGGAGGCGGCCAAGCTACCGCTCGCGGTGCGCTCGGGGCTCGGTCGGCGGCTGCTGAGGCTCAGCGCCCTCCGCCGCGCCGACGATGAGCGGCGGGGAGCCTCGGGCGCGCCACCAGTGACGAGCACGAGCTCGAGCGCTTCCCTCGTGCCAGCCGGTGCGCCCCCAACCGTCCTCAGCCTCGGCGCGCCCGCCATGTCCGAATTTGCACCCATCATGGCCGCGAATTGGGGGGTGTCCGAACCCCGAGAGGGTGTTGTGGGTCCCGCACGAGTCACCTAGGCTAGGGTCATGAGCCACCGGGTAGCGTGGGTGATCGTGGTAGCGCTGATGGGCGCGGGCCTTGGTGGCTGCTCGGACGATGGCGGCGGGGGCGCGAGCGGGAGCGGAGGCGCGAGCGGGAGCGGAGGAGCGAGCGGGAGCGGAGGCGCGAGCGGGAGCGGAGGCGCGAGCGGGAGCGGGGGCGTGAGCGGCAGCGGCGGCGTGAGCGGGAGCGGAGGAGCGAGCGGCAGCGGCGGCGCGAGCGGGAGCGGAGGAGCGAGCGGGAGCGGAGGAGCGAGCGGCAGCGGCGGCGCGAGCGGGAGCGGAGGCGCGAGCGGGAGCGGAGGCGCGAGCGGCAGCGGCGGCGCGAGCGGGAGCGGGGGCGTGAGCGGCAGCGGGGGTGCCGGGGGCGGGGCTCCGGTGCCAGCGGGGTGGCTCTACACCGTGCCGGGGGAGACGCAGGTGCGCGTCGCGACCCGCAGCGGCGGTGAGGTGTGGATGGGGCGCGGGGTCAACGCCGATGACCTGTTTCTCTGCGGCTACAACTCCGGCCTCTGGATGGCCTCGCCCAGCGCCGAACAGGCCCTCGACAGCGTCTTCGATGCCCTGATGACGAGCTGGCACCCCAACTTCGTCCGGGTGTCCCTCGGGATGAACAGCTACAGCCCCGTCGTCCACTGGGAGAGCAGCGACGCCTACGCCGCCGCGATGACGCGCGTCATCCGCCGGCTCGGGAGCCACGCCGGCACCTACGTGCTCGTGGCCTTGCGCAGCGACACCAGCATGGTGGATCCCGAGGGCAACACCTGTGGGCAGGGGGATGATGCGGTGTGTCTGCCGTCGAACGACACGGACGCCGTATACCGCGCGCTCGTCCGCACGTTTCAAGCTGACCCCTTCGTGATCTTCGGCGTCGCCAACGAGCCAGGGGGCAACCGCTCGACCAACGCGGACATCCGCGCACGGATGGACCGCGCGGTGTCGGTCATTCGGAGTGAAGAGGACACGCTAGGGGTGCCACACCACCTCGTCACGGTCCAAGGCAACCAGTGGACGAGCAACCTCTCCATGTACTCTGGCAGCCCCCTCCCCTACGACAACGTGGTCTATGAGTATCACTCCTACCCACCCGTCGCCGCGGAGTACACGATCCCCGGGCTCCCGGTCATCATTGGAGAGTACGGTCCGCTCGGCACGGACACCTCCTTCACCACGGCCTTCTACGCCGACGTGGAGGCCCGGAAGATCCCCAACCTAGCATGGTCCCTCTCCCCGTATAGCAACTGCACCCCGGACCTGGTGAGCGTGACCCACGACGCCTCCCTCACCACCACTGCCTGGGGCAGCCTGGTGCGGGCTTACCTGCAGGCTCACTGAGCTCCACGGCGCGCCGCGGCACCCGCGAGCTCGGGCTGCGCGCTGGCGTCGCTGCGCGGAGCGTGGCGTCCCCTTGGAGCCCCTACCAATAGGTGGTCCCAGGGTGCAGCAGCCCGAGCACGGTGCCGAGCTTCGGCGCCACGTAGCGGAACAGCCGCATCGCCAGCAACAGCCCCACGATGGCGAGCAGCGGCTGCTGGCGAAGCGCCTGAAAGAGCTTGCCCACCTGCCGGTGCGCCAGCCCCTCGACGACCCCCGCGCCGTCCAAGGGCGGCAGGGGGATGAGGTTGAAGATCCCGAGCACCAGGTTGAGCCAGCAGCCGATGGAGAGCGCCATGGCCAGGAAGGTGAGCGGGGTGCGCGCCCCCTCCGCGCCCGGCACCTCCACGAGCTGACTGAAGCTGGCGTGCGCAGGCGCGATGAACACCCCCTGCCACACCATCAGCTTCATCGCCAAGAAGCAGCCGAGGGCCAAGCCGAAGTTCGCCAGCGGCCCGGCCAAAGACATGACGGCCTGGCGACGGGGGTAGCGCTGCCCCCACAGCGCGTCGTACGGCGCCGACGCCCAGCCCAACATGAAGCCCAGCTGATAGAAGCTGAGCAGCGGCATGAGCACCATGCCGACCGGCTCACGTCGGATGTGCGGGATGGGGTCCAGCGTGGCCTGTCCGCCGTCCTTGGCCGTGGAGTCCCCCCCGAGGTGAGCGGCGATGGCGTGCGCCGCCTCGTGGCAGGTGGTGCTGAAGACGAACACCAGGTACCACACGAGCCCTCTGGCGAGCTGTGCACTGTCCATCAGAGCCGCAGCTCCATGCCCTCGCGCGCGGCGAAGACCACCAGCTTGCCGCCGAAGCGATCGGCGCGGGCTCGGCACTGCATCACGATGGCGTCGATCTCGTCGTCCGCGTGCATGGGGTCGTGGTGGAAGATGGCGAGCTGCCGGACGCCAGCGGCGAGCGCCAGATCCACCAAGGTGGTCGCGCGCGAGTGCCCCCACCCGACCTTCTGCGGGTACTCTTCGTCGGTGTACTGACCGTCGGCGATCAACAGGTCCGCCCCAGCCACGAAGCGGACGAACTCTGGGGGACACAGCCGGCGTGCGTCCGGGTACCGCGCGATGGCCTCCGGGGCCGCCACCAGCATGTCCAGCTCATTGTCCGTAGCGTACACGACCTTCTTGCCCTCGCGCTCGAGAGAGTACGCGAAGCTGCGCCCGGGGTGCCGCTGCTCGAAGGCGCTGACCCTGACCCCGGCGATGGTCTTGCTGCCACCGTCGAGGTTCGCCGAGTGGATGCTGGCGCCCAGATCACTGAAGCTCACGGGGAAGTAGTCGTGGCGCATTTGGCCCCGGAGCAGGCGGTGGACGCGATCGTCGTGCGGCTCGACGTCGTACACGTAGAGCGCGGTGGAGGCGACGTACGCCGGCGAGAAGAAGGGAAAGCCCTGGATGTGATCCCAGTGGGTGTGCGAAAAGAGCAGGTGGGCCTCGATGGGCGTGCCCGCGCTCCGCGCGACGAGCTCCAAGCCGAGCTCACGCAGCCCCGTGCCACCGTCACAAATGAAGAGCTGACCGTCGACGCGGACCTCCACGCACGACGTGTTGCCGCCAAAGCGGCGGGTAGCGTGGCCTGGCGTGGGGATGGAGCCTCGGGTGCCCCAAAATTTCACGAAGACGCTCACGTTCCGCCGCCCGTCTCACGAAAGACGAGCAGCACGTCCCCGAGCTGGAGCTCATCGCCGTCGAAGAGCACCGCCGAGTGGATCCGCACGCCGTCGAGGAAGAGTCCGTTGCTGCTCTCGAGATCCAGCGCCTGATAGGTAGGCCCCACGCGGCGCAGCAGCAGATGGCGGCGTGAGATGAGGTGGCTGTCGATGCACACGCTGGCGTCGGCCGAGCGACCCACGATGAGCTCGGGCGCCTCCAGGGCGAAGCTCCGCGGGGCGCCCGGGCCGCGCCGCTGCTCCAGCGCCGCCCCACCACGGGAGGGCCGCCGAGCGCTCGTGGGCTCGAGCCGATGAATGACCGTCTGATCGCTGTCCACGCGTCGAGCCATGGGAGACGGCCTGCCAGGCTAGCACCTTCCTGCGCCTCACCCTACCCGCGAGCCCCACCGCCCCAGCGGCTCGACGCCGCCCTCATTCGCGCGCGTGGGCTTCCGTCGATGCGTGAAATCTGGCAGGTAAGGTGGCTTCATGGCCCGCCGTACCTTCGCGATCGGGGACATCCACGGAGAGACGACCCACCTCTTCCAGCTGATGTCCTGCCTCCCCACGCTCACCTCGGAGGACACGCTGGTGTTCCTGGGGGACTACCTCGATCGCGGCCCCCGCTCCGCCCAGGTCATCCAATTCCTTCGCGACCTCCCGAGCCAGACACCGGCGCAGGTGGTCACCCTCCGTGGCAACCACGAGGACGCCTGGCTGCGCGTGCTCGAGCGGGGCTGGCCAGAGTTCGTCCTCCCCCCGGGCAACGGCTGCCTCGCCGCGCTCCGGAGCTTCACCGGCGGCCCCGTCCCGGGTGACGATGAGCTCCCCGGCACGGACGAGGAGCTCCTGCTGCACACGGGCGGCTTCTTCCCCGACGAGGTCGTGGCGTGGATGCAAGAGCTGCCGTACTGGTACGAGGACGAGCACGCCATCTACGTCCACGCCGGGCTTCCCAAGCGTGAGGGTCGGTTCTTGCACCCCCAAGACGTCTCCGCCCCACCGCTGGCGCTGCTCTGGTGTCGGGACGAGGACTTTTTCCGCAACTACCGTGGGAAGCGTGTGGTTTTTGGGCACACTCGCACGGAGTACCTCCCGCCGGAGCTCTCCGGCTACACCCCCGAGGACCCCACGGACCTCTGGGCCGGCGAGGCCGTCGTGGGGCTCGACACCGGCTGCGGCAACGGGGGCTTCCTCACCGCGCTCGAGCTGCCCGCCATGAACGTCTACGAGTCCCGCTGAGGCGCCGAGACGAGACCACCCGGTCGGAGTTGTTGAAAGCCGTTTTCATCTGCGGTAGCACGCGCGGATGCCCACGCTCGCCGACGTCGCCCCGGGCACCCGCGCCACCATCGCCAGCGTCGGTGGGGAGCGCGCTTTCCGGCGCCGCCTCCTCGAGCTCGGCTTGCTCCCGGGTACCTCCGTCGAGGTCCTCCGCGTCGCCCCGCTAGGAGATCCCCTGGAGCTGCTGGTGCGCGGCTGTCACCTCTCCATCCGGCGCCGCGAGGCAGCGGCGCTCGAGCTGACCAGCGCAGCAGGGGAGAGCGCAGGGTGAGCGAGGCGCGCGTCTGTCTCCTGGGGAACCCCAACGTCGGCAAGACGGCGCTCTTCAACGCGCTGACCGGACAGCGTGGGCGCGTCGGGAACTACCCCGGCGTCACGGTGGAGTGCGTGGGCGCCCCCCTGCGCCTCGGCGACGACCGCACCGCCGAGCTCATCGACGTCCCCGGCTGCTACTCGCTCTGCGCGCGCTCCGCGGAGGAGCAGGTGGCGCTGAACGCCGCCCTGGGGCTCGGGGGCTTCCCCAAGCCAGATCTGGTCGTCCAGGTGCTGGACGCAGGCCAGCTCCTACGCAACCTCTACCTCACCGTGCAGCTCGCGGAGCTGGGGATCCCGCTCGTGCTCGCGCTCAACCTGATGGACGAGGCCGGCGACGCCGCGCCCGACGTCGCCGCGCTCACACGGCAGCTCGGCGTGCCGTGCGTCGGGACCTCCGCGCGCCACGGCCAGGGTATCGAGCAGCTCCGTGAGGCCATCGCAGGGGCGCTCGACGAGCGCCCGCTCGCGCGCGTCGGGGTGCGCTACCCCGAGGCGCTCCGACGCGACGCCGACCGCGTGGCGGACGCCCTCCCGGAGGCGTGGCAGCAGGGCAGCGTGGAGCGGCGCCGAGCGCTCGCCCTCTGGGCGCTCATGAGCCTCGAGGACGAGGACGAGCTCACCGGGATGAGCCCCGAGCTGAGGGAGCGGGTCAGGGACGTCCGCCGCGACGCTGGGCGTGATCAAGATCTGGAGATCGTCTCGGCGCGCTACTCCTGGCTCACGGAGCTGCTCGCCCGCGCGGGACAGGGTGAGGTCTCCGGCGCGGCCCATCCGCTGACCGAGCGGGTGGACCGAGTGCTCCTGCACCCGGTGGCGGGCTTCGCCATCTTCCTGGTGCTGATGACGCTGGTCTTCCAGGCGCTGTTCACCTGGTCCGATCCTGCCATCTCCGCCGTGGAGCGCGGCGTCCAGGCGGTCCAGCAGCTCGTCCAAGGACTCCTACCCGAGACGGTGATGCGAGCTCTGCTCGTGGAAGGGGTCCTCGGCGGGGTGGGCAACGTCTTGGTGTTCCTCCCGCAGATCTTGCTGCTCTTTGCCATCGTGGGGCTGATGGAGGACAGCGGCTACATGGCGCGCGTCGCTTACCTCATGGACCGCGTGATGCGCGCGCTCGGGCTGCACGGGCGCGCCTTCGTCCCCATGTTCTCCGGGTTCGCGTGCGCCATCCCGGCGGTGCTGGCCACCCGCACCATGGAGCGCCGCCGAGACCGCATCCTGACCATGCTGGTGGTGCCGCTGATGAGCTGCTCCGCGCGGCTGCCCATCTACACCTTGGTCATCGCCGCGCTCTTCCCGCCTCGGCTGATCGGCGGGGTGCTGCCGCTGCAAGGCCTGCTGATGGTCGCCATGTACCTGTTCAGCACGGTCATCGCGCTGGTGGCCACGGCGGTCCTCGGGCGCACCATCGTCAAGGGGAAGAGCGTCCCGCTCATCTTGGAGCTACCGCCGTACCGGATGCCTAGCTGGTTGGCCGTGGCGCGGATGATGCGCGACCGGAGCTGGGAGTTCGTCCGCGAGGCCGGCACCGTGATCTTGGCCTTCACGGTGGTGCTCTGGGGCCTGCTCAGCTTCCCCAAGCCACCCGCGTCGGTGGTGGAGACCAGCGCCGCTCCGGCGGCGCTGGTGGCGGCGCCCGAGGCGCTGCCCGCGGCGACGGTAGGCCCCACCACCGGCGCGGGGCACGGCGCCGAGACGGCGCCCCCCCCCGACGCCGCGTCGAGTCCTGAGCTCGAGGCGGAGGCGGAGCGCTCCCCCATCGCGCAGAGCTACGGCGGACGGCTCGGCCACGCGCTCGAGCCGCTCCTGCGCCCGCTGGGCTTCGACTGGAAGATCGGCGTCGGGCTCATCGGCGCCTTCGCGGCGCGCGAGGTGTTCATCTCGACCCTGGGGCTCGTGTACGGCATCGGTGACGCCGACGAGAACACCGGCACCCTCCGCGAGAAGCTCCGTGCCGAGCGCGGCCCCGACGGTCGGCCGCTGTACCGCCCGCTCACCGGCCTGTCGCTGATGGTGTTCTTCGCCGTGGCGTGCCAGTGCATGAGCACGGTGGCCGTGGTGTACCGCGAGAGCAAGAGCTGGCGCTGGCCGCTCTTGATGGTCGTGTACATGAACGGCCTGGCCTGGGCGCTGTGCTTCGCGCTCTACCAGCTCGGGACCAAGCTCGGGTTCTAGGCCTCAAGGGCGGGCCATCGTGACCGGCGTCGGGTTCACGTCCGTGATCCAGTTCCCGAGCTGCCCCAGCTCATCGTTGCCCCAGCACCAGACGTCGCCGGCCTGGTCGACGGCGCAGCTGTGCTCATGCCCCCCAGCAACTCGAGCCAGTCCTGGCAGCCCCTGCACGCGGACCGGTGTCGCGCTGGAGGTCAGGCTTCCGTCGCCCAGCTCTCCGTCCGAGTTGGAGCCCCAGCACCATCCGGCCCCCGCCGAGGTCGCCGCGCAAGCGTGATAGCCCCCTACGGAGAGCGACGTCACGTTCATGAGACCGCCGACCTCGACAGGGCTCCGATCACGACCTGCGGAGTCAAACCGCTCTCCCCAACAAACGACGCTCCCGCCCCCGCTGAGCGCGCAGGTGCTGACCATCCCTGACGACACCTTCTGCATGCCCGTCAGCCCGTCCACTTTCACGGGCACGAGACTGGCGACGTCCGTGCCCGTGCCGAGCTGCCCGTCGTCATTGGAACCCCAACACCACACCTCACCAGCTCCAGTGACGGCGCAGCTGTGCTCCGCACCCGCGGTCACGTCGGTGGCGCCGGTCAAGCCGCTGACCCTGACCGGCTGGCGGCGAACGGTCGTGCTGCCATCGCCGAGCTGCCCTCTCTCGTTGTTGCCCCAGCACCACACCTCCCCGGAGTGTGTGCAAGCGCAGCTGTGGCCCCAGCCGGCTACCACCGCCGTGACGTCCGTGAGCCCCGTCACCGCGACGGGCTCCGCGCGCATGTCATCAGTAGCATCACCAAGCTGCCCATGGAAGTTGTAGCCCCAGCACCGGACGGTGCCGTCGGCCTTGATGGCGCAACTGTGCGCCCGCCCGGAGGAGATCGCGCGAGCGTCTGACAAACCGATGACGGCTTGTGGCGCCCAGGCCTCGCGGCGGCTGTCTCCGGCGCCAATCTGCCCGTAGCTGTTGCCTCCCCAGCAGTGTACCGCACCGCTGGCGCTCAGCGCGCACGAGTGGTCTTCGCCGCCAGCCACGGTCTGCACCGCCGTGAGGCCCGGGACCCTCACCGGGCTCGTGGACCGCGGGTCTGGGCCGTTGCCGAGCTGGCCGCGATCGTTGAACCCCCAGCACTGGACACCCGCTGCTGCGTCCTGCACGCAGCTGTGCCCATGCCCTGCCGTCAGGGCCTTGGCCCTCGCCGCCTCCCGCACGAGCACTGGTGAACCGCTGCGCGAGGTGCTGCCATTACCCAGCTGCCCCCACTGGTTGTCACCCCAGCACCAGGTCGTCCCGTCGCCCAGTGAGGCGCAGCTATGACGGCCCCCTGCGGCAAGCCCCACGGCACCACTGACGCCCGTCACGCTGCCGGGCTTCACCTCGGCCAGCTCGGTGCTGCCGCCCGCTTGCCCGTCTTGCCCGTCACCCCAGCACCAGACGCCGCCGTCGCCCCTGAGGGCACAGGTGTGCTCGCTTCCAGCCTCAACGACGACGGCGTCCGTCAGACCGGGGACCACGCCGGGGGTGGTCCGATGGCCGCTCTTGGAGTGCACGCCCAGCTGCCCGTGACCGTTGTTGCCCCAGCACCACACCTCACCACCGAAGGTCACCGCGCAAGTGTGGGCCTCACCGGCCGCGAGCGACACCAGCCTGACGTCCGCGAGCGCCTGAACCGGCTTCAGGCTCCGCGCCCCCACCTCACGGCCGAGCTGGCCCTGCGTGTTGTCACCCCAGCACCACACACCGGCGCCATCCGTCAGCGCGCAGGTGTGCTCTCGCCCGGCCACGATCTGCGTGACGCCCTCCAGCGAGGCAACCGTCACGGGTTGCAGCCGGTTCTCTCTCGACTGGTCGCCGAGCTGACCATACTGGTTGTCACCCCAACACCACGCCCGGCCTCCCTGCACGACGGCGCAGCCGTGACGCTCTCCCGTCGCCACCCAGGTCGCCTTCGGAAGCATGCTGACGGCAGCCGGGCGAAGCCGCTCGTCCGTGGAGCCGTCACCGAGCTGTCCCACGTCGTTCGCCCCCACGCACCAGACCGCGTCGACGGCATCCAGCCCACAGGTGTGCCCCTCTCCGGCCGCGATTCGGCCGGCTTCCACGCAATCCCCTAGCGTCCACGCGCCCTGACTGCACGTGTAGCGCCCCGCTCCGCCCAACGCCGACCCGCAGGAACCGACCGTGACCGCTCCCTCTGAACAGGTCTCCTCGCACGCCTCCCGATCTTCCCAACGCCCCGCAACGCACGCCTGCTGCTGTCGGCCCAGGCCACGCGCGCCACAGCGCAGGGTCCGCGTCGTCCCGTCCGTGCAGACGGTGTCACCGGAGCAGCCGCCCACGTCCACCCACTGACCAGCAGAGCAAACACGCTGCTGCACCCCCGCTCCACTCGAGCCGCACGCGACCGTGGTGGTCTCCCCTTCGACGCAACCACCCTGGCCCCCCGTGCCTCCAGCTCCTCCAGCTCCTCCAGCTCCTCCAGCTCCTCCAGCTCCTCCAGCTCCTGGAGAGCTACCTCCCTCCGCGCCGCAGCCCAGCGCCACCAGCAGGGCGACGAGCACCGCGACGCCATCCCACGCCGCGCGCCTCGCCCCTGCGACGTACCCTCTGCCTCCCGAAACGACCTGCCAGCTCGAGCTCATGGGGGCTGATCCACCATACGCATGCCCGTCCGTCAACGCCTGCGCTCCCCCGTCTCAGCCCACGAACACCCGCGCGTTGCGGAACAGCCGTAGCCACGGGCCGTCCTCACCCCACGCGCGCGGGTGCCACGAGTGCTGCACCGTACGAAAGACCCGCTCCGGGTGCGGCATCATGATGGTGACGCGTCCGTCGGGCGTGGTGAGCGCGCAGAGCCCGCCGGGGGAGCCGTTCGGGTTGAACGGGTAGCGCTCCGTCGGGCTCCCGAAATGATCGACGTAGCGACCGGCCACGAGCGCCGCGCGCTCGAGCCGTACGCGCTGCTCGTCCGCCGCGAAGCGCGCGCGCCCCTCACCATGCGCGACGACCACGGGGAGCCGCGAGCCCTCCATCCCGCGCAGGAGCACCGAGGGGCTCTCTGCGATCTCCACCAGCACCAGGCGCGCCTCGAACTGCTCGGAGCGGTTGCGCACGAAGCTGGGCCAGTCCTCGGCGCCCGGCACCAGCTCCCTCAAGGCGGAGAGCATCTGGCAGCCATTGCAGACGCCGAGCGTGAAGGTGTCTGGGCGCTCGAAGAACCGCTGGAACTGCCGCCTTGTGCCCTCGCGGAACAAGATGGACTTCGCCCAGCCCTCCCCGGCGCCCAGCACGTCGCCGTACGAGAAGCCGCCGCAGATGGCGAGCCCCTGAAAGCCCGCGAGCTCCACCCTCCCGGAGTGGACGTCCGTCATGTGGACGTCCACCGCCTCGAAACCCGCGCGGTCGAGCGCCGCCGCCATCTCCACCTGACCGTTGACCCCCTGCTCGCGCAGCACAGCGACCCTCGGCCGCGCGCCGCGGCCGATGAACGGCGCCGCGACGTCCTCCTCCAGCTCGAAGCCGACCACGGCGCTCAAGCCGGGCTCCTCCCGCGACAGGCGCGCGGCGTGCTCTTGCTCCACGGAGGGGACGTGATCGCGCAGCCGCGCGATGGCGTGGGTGGTGCTCGACCACAGCGCGCGGAGCTCGAACCGCGACGCCTCGAAGAGCGTCGCGCCCTGCCGGCGCAGCACCACGCGCTCGTCGTCCCGCGGCGTGGCGACCGGGTGCGCGAGCTGCGCGAGCCCGTGCCGGGCGAGCAGCTCGCGCAGCGCGCCCTCGTCCCGCTGCCTCACCTGCACCACGACGCCCAGCTCCTCCGCGAACAAGGCGCCGAAGACGTCACCGCCGAGCTCACCGAGCTCCACGTCCAAGCCGACGCCGCTCGCGAAGGCCATCTCCAGCAGGGTGACGACGAGCCCACCGTCCGACACGTCGTGGTAGGCGTGGAGCAGCCCCTGCGCGCGCAGCTCCGGCAGCGCGGCGTAGAGCGCGCGGAGCCGCTCGGGGGCGTCCAGATCCGGCGCCGTGGCGCCCACCTTGCCGTAGACCTGGGCGAGCGCCGACCCTCCGAGCCGCTGCTGGCCACCGCTCAGGTCGATGAGCCACAGTCGGGTGTCGCCGAGCCCACGGCGCAGCTCCGGGGTGAGCGTCTGGCGCACGTCCGTCACCTTCGCGAAGGCGCTCACCACGAGCGACAGGGGCGCGGTGACGCTCCGCGCCTGCCCCGCCTCCGTCCACGCCGTGCGCATGGAGAGGGAATCTTTCCCGACGGGGATGGCGACGCCGAGCGCTGGACACAGCTCCACGCCGACCGCGCGCACGGCCTCGTAGAGGCGCGCGTCCTCGCCGGGGTGCCCCGCGGCCGCCATCCAGTTGGCCGAGAGCTTCACGTCGCCGAGCTGCGCGACGGGCGCCGCGGCGAGGTTGAGCAAGGCCTCCGCGACCGCGAGCCGCGCGCTCGCGCCGGCGCTGAGCAGCGCGACGGGGGCGCGCTCGCCCATGGCCATCGCCTCCCCGGTGTAGCCCTCGAAGCCCGTGCAGGTGACCCCACAGTCTGCCACGGGCACCTGCCAGGGGCCCACGAGCTGATCCCGCGCGATGAGGCCCGACACGCTCCGGTCACCGATGGTGATGAGGAAGCTCTTGTCGGCCACCGCCGGGAGCTGCAGCACGCGCGTCAGCGCCTCGCCTAGCTCGAGCCCCTCGCTGGAGAAGGGCTCGGGGGTGAAGCTCCCGCGCGCGGCGTCCCGCTGCATCCTGGGGGGCTTGCCGAGCAGCAGCTCCAGCGGCAGCGCGATGGGCGTCGTCCCGAGCAGCCGGTCCTCCACCAGCAGGGTCCCGTCGTCCGTGGCGGTGCCGAGGACCGCGAAGGGCGCGCGCTCACGCCGACAGATGGCCTCGAAGGCCGCGAGCCGCGAGGGCTCGAGCGCCAGGACGTAGCGCTCTTGGGACTCATTGCACCACAGCTCGAGCGGGCTCATCCCCGGCTCCGCGCTCGGGATGTCCCGGAGCTGCAGGCGCGCGCCTCGGCGACTCTCGTGGACGAGCTCCGGCAGGGCGTTGGAGAGGCCGCCGGCTCCCACGTCGTGGATGCTGACGATGGGCGTGTCTCCTCCCAAGGCGGAGCAGGCGTCGATGACCTCCTGGCAGCGCCGCTGGATCTCTGCGTTGTCTCGCTGCACGCTCGCGAAATCCAGCTCCGCGGAGGAGCTGCCCGCCGCCACCGACGAGGCCGCGCCGCCGCCGAGGCCGATGAGCATGGCGGGGCCCCCCAGCACGACCAGCGGCGCCCCCACGGGGATCTTCCCTTTCTTCACGTGCATGGGGCGCACGTGGCCGTAGCCTCCCGCTATCATGATGGGCTTGTGGTAGCCGCGGCGCTCCACCCCGGCGGGGCCGGGGGCGTCCAGCTCGAAGCTGCGGAAGTAGCCGCACAGGTTGGGGCGCCCGAACTCATTGTTGTACGCGGCGCCGCCGATCGGCGCCTCCAGCATGATGTCGAGCGCCGACGCGATGCGGTCCGGCTTGCCGTAGGGGGTCTCCCAGGGCTGGGGTAAGCTCGGCAGCTCGAGGTTGGAGACGCTGAAGCCGGTGAGCCCCACCTTGGCCTTGCTGCCGCGCCCGGTGGCGCTCTCATCGCGGATCTCCCCTCCAGAGCCGGTCGCGGCGCCCGCGAACGGCGCGATGGCGGTGGGGTGGTTGTGCGTCTCCACCTTCATCAAGATGGGCGCGGACTCCCGCACGTAGTGGTAGCGACGGCCCTCGGGCTCCACGAAGAAGCGGCTCGCCTCGTGCCCCTCCATCACCGCCGCGTTGTCGCTGTACGCGCTGAGCACACCTCCCGGGCTCGCCTGGGTGCTCTGGCGGATCATGGAAAATAGGGACTGCTGCTGCGGCTCCCCGTCGATGCTGAAGGCGGCGTTGAAGATCTTGTGCCGGCAGTGCTCGCTGTTGGCCTGCGCGAACATCATCAGCTCGACGTCCGTGGGATCACGGCCGAGCTGCCCGTAGGCCTCCGCCAGGTAGTCGATTTCATCCGGAGCCAGCACGAGGCCCAGCGCTTCGTCGGCTCGCCTCAGGGCGGCGGGGGCGTCGGCGCCCAGCGCGATGACCCGCAGGGGGCGCGGGGCGGCGCTCTGGAACAGCGCCTCCGCCTCCGCCTCCGCGTGGAGCACGGACTGCGTCATCCGGTCGTGCAGGGCCGCGCGCAGATCTGCGCCGTCCTCCACCTCACCGACGAAGCTCCAGCGGACGGCGCGCTCCACGCGCACGACCACCTCGAGCCCACAGTTGTGGAAGATCTCCGTCGCCTTGCTCGACCAAGGCGAGACGGTCCCCAGGCGCGGCGTCACCAGCAAGGACCAGCCCTCCGCGTGGTGCTCGGCCGGGAGCCCACCGTACCGCAGCAGGGCCTCGGCCTTGGCGCGCTCCTCGGGCGTGAGCTCGCGCTGCAGCTCCAACAAATAGAGGTGGGCGGCGTGGACCCGCCGAAGCCCAGGCCGCAAGCGACGCAGGGCCTCGAGGCGCTGTTCGAGGCGAGCGGGGGTCAACGCGGCGGCACCGGCAAGGACGAGCATGGGCGCCTCTTGCCCCGAACCCTGCCCGCCAGCAAGCGCTCCCCCACGGATTCGGGCCACCGCGAGCGACGCTGCGGCGACCGGCTCGCGAGACTCTGGGCGAAGCCTGCCTTTCCTGCACTAGACTGCCGGCGATGTCCCTCAGGCTCTCCGGTAAGCGCGTGACCCTCGGCGTCAGCGGCAGCATCGCCGCCTACAAGGCCGTGCTGCTCGCCCGGCTCCTGCTCGGCGAGGGCGCCCAGGTCCAGCCCGTCTTGACCCGGAGCGCCGAGCAGTTCGTCGGGCGCGCCACCTTCTCCGGGCTCACCGGGCGGCCCGCCTTCACGCAGATGTGGGACGCGGACCACGGCGGGGAGCGACACGTCGAGCTGGCGCGTGACAGCGACCTCATCATCATCGCCCCCACGACGGCCGATCTCTTGGCGCGGCTCGCCGGCGGTCGCGCCGATGATCTGCTCACCGCCACCGCCCTCGCCAGCCGCTGTCCGCTGCTGCTCGCGCCGGCCATGCACCCCAGCATGTGGGAGCACCCGGCGACCCAAGCCAACGTCGCCACCCTGGAGCGCCACGGGCGAGCGCGCCTGCTGGGGCCCCGGCACGGCGTCGTCGCGTCGGGGGACGAGGGCTTCGGACGGATGCTCGAGCCGGAGGAGCTCCTGGAGGCGGTGATCGCCAGCCTCTCACCCCAGGATCTCGCCGGCGTGCGGCTGCTGGTAACGGCGGGGCCCACCGTGGAAGATCTCGATCCCGTGCGCTTCGTCGGCAACCGGTCGAGCGGGAAGATGGGCTTTGCCATCGCGCGCCGCGCGGTCGAGCGCGGCGCGCAGGTCACGCTCCTGGCGGGGCCCGTCCGGCTCGCCACCCCCCTCGGCGTCGAGCGCATCGACGTCCGCAGCGCGCTCGAGATGGAGCGTGCGCTGCTGGAGCGCGCGGACCGCGCGGACGCCGTCGTGATGAGCGCCGCGGTCGCGGACTACCGGCCGGCGGAGCTGGCGCCCCAGAAGCTCAAGCGTCAAGCGGAGTCGCAGGCGCTCCAGCTGGTCGCCAACCCGGATTTGCTGGCGGGCCTCGGGGCGCGGCGCCACGGCGCGCGCCCCGTCCTCGTGGGCTTCGCGGTGGAGACCGGCGACGACCAATCCATGGTGCAGCTGGCGCGCGGTAAGCTCCAGAGAAAGCGCTGCGACCTGGTGGTGGTCAATCACGCCAGTGAGTCGCTCGGGCGCGACGACAACCGCGTGGCGCTCGTGGACGCAGCAGCTCATCGCTGGCTCCCCGCCATGAGCAAGGCCGAGCTGGCGGACGTGTTGCTCACGGAGCTGGGGAGCTGGCTCGCGAGGACGGCATGAAGCGCGCCGCTGCCGTGTTCTTCGGTACCATGGGCTGCACCACGGCGGCCTTCCATCCGGCGCTCGCGCAGACGCCTTGGTTCTGGCTCCTGCTGCTGCTGCCCCACCTCGTGCTCGGCGGCTACTACGTCTACCGGTGCTGGGACGAGGGGAGCCTGCTCGAGCGACTCCAGCCGCGCTGGGGAGATCTCTCGCTCGCCGCGCTGATGGCGATGGCGCTCTTGTTTGGGTCCATCGCCGTCCAGGCCAAGCTGACGCCGCCCGGATCTGCGGAGCAGGCGTGGCTCTTGCGTATCTTCTCCCAGCTTGGCTCTGGCCTGCTCCTGGAGCGTCGCTGGGGCATCGTGCTCGTCGTCGTCGCCATCGCCACCTTGGAGGAGCTGAGCTGGCGCGGGCTGCTGCTCGACGCGCTGGCAGAGCGTGTAGGCTGGCGCCGCGCCTGGCTGGCCGCCGCCCTGCTCTACCCCTTGGCGCTCGTCCCGACGTCGTTCATGCTGGCCGACCCCACGGCGGGGCCCAACCCGCTGCTCCCGCTCGCGGCGCTGGCCGCGGGGCTCCCCTGGAGCTTCTTCGCCGCGCGCCAGCAGCGCCTGCCGCCGGTCATCGTCGCGCACGCCGCCTTTGCGTATTTCTCCACCGTGCAGCTCAGGCTGCCAGGCCTCTGAGCCAGCGCCGCGCGGGGCTCACTCGCTGAGCTTGGAGAGCTCTTCTTCCGAGAGATCGAAATCCGAAAACACGTTCTGGACGTCGTCGTGGTCGTCCAGCGCCTCGGACAGGTTGAGCGCCACCTCCGCGTCCCTCCCGGTGAGCAGCTTCTTGTTCTTGGGCACGTAGGCGATCTGGCTCTCTACGATGGGTAGCTTGGACTCCGTGAAGGCGGCGAGCACTCGGTCGAAGTCCTCCGGCGCGGTGTAGACCACCCAGGCCTCGCCCTCGTCGCGGTAGTCCTCGGCGCCCGCGCCCAGCGCGGCTTCCATGAGCTGATCTTCAGTGACCACCGCTTTGTCGAAGCTCAAGGTCCCCAGCCGATCGAAGGCCCAGGCCGCGGCGCCCGCGCCCCCCATCACGCCCCCGTGACGCTCGAAGGCCTTGCGGATCTCCGCGGCCGTGCGGTTGCGGTTGTCCGTGCTGCCCTCCACGAGAAACAGTGAGCCGCCCGGCCCCGTCCCCTCGTAGAGGACGTCTTCGTAGCTGGCGCCCTCGAGGGTGCCGGCGCCGCGCTGCTGCGCGCGCTTGATGGTGTCCGCCGGCATCTGCTGCGCCTTGGCGTCCTCGATGGCCTTGCGTAGCCGCGCGTTCCCGGAAGGATCTCCGCCGCCCATCCGCGCCGCCGTGACGATCTCACGGATGAGCTTGGTGAAGACCTTGCCGCGCGCCGCATCGAGCGCGCCCTTCTTCCGCTTGATGGTTGCCCACTTGGAATGTCCACTCATACGCGCGCTCGCTCGTGCTAGGCCCGACGCCTGTGGCCGGGCGAGGCCGTCCAGGTAGCATCCGGGGGCGCCGTGGGGAAGATGCCCCTCGCGGTTTTTCCGAGCAAACCCGCCGTCTCAGGCGGGCAGCGCCTCAGCGGCGCTCGCGCTCGAGCGCCTCGGTGAGCAGCTCGACCACCCGCTGGGAGGACAGGGTGCTGGGGCGGCTCACGGCGCTAGCCTGGGAGTCCAGCGGCACGTGGTCCAGCGCCTGCAGCGGCTGCGGGAGCCAGTCGGCGCGCCGCGCGGCGACGAGGAAGCTCTGCTCGCCCGCGGTGGGCACCGCCGCGCGCACCACGCGAGTGACCAAGCCCGCCGCCTCCGCGGTGGCGCGCACGTTGGCGACCATCTCGGGGCTGCGAAACGCGCTGAAGGTCGCCTGCGTGAGCACTCCGCCCTCCGCGAGCCGCAGCGCGAGCTGCCGATAGAAGAAGCGCGTGTAGTGCATCCCGTGGCGAGCCACCGTGGGCTCGGGCAAGTCCACCACGATGGCGTCCCAGCGGGGCTGCGCCGGCTCGCTCAGGAGCCAGGGGAGGGCCTCGTCTTCCAGGAGGGTGAGCCGTGGGTCCCGGCGCAGGCGGTCGAGCCCCTGGGCACGGCCCCAGGCCGAGCGCGTCACGAGCTCGAAGAGCCCCGGCTCCGGGCAGACGCTCACCAGCTCCGTCACGCCCTCGTGCGCGAGCAGCCGCGCCTCGGCCCGCCCCGTCCCTCCACCCAGGAGCAGCACGCGGCGCGCCTGGGCGGGGAGCTGCGCCGTCAGCGCGTCGAAATAGCGCGCCTCCGCGGCGCTCGAGCCGCGCCAGCGTCCGTCCACGAACAGCTCGAGCGTGTCTTGCCCCGAGGTCACGACGATCCGGCGGTCGTCGTCGATCGACGCCCAGACCACGTCATTCGGGTGGAGCTCGTGCTCCCAGCGCGGTAGCCAGCGCAGGCTGAGCGCGAACAGCGCCACCGCGCTCACCAAGGTCAGGCCGCTGCCCCAGCGCACCCACCGGCGCGCCCGCTGGCTCACGGCGGCGCCCAGCCAGCCGAGCACCTGGAGGCTCTGCACCGCCAGCACGGCCAGCAGCGCGGCGAGCAGGAGCGGCGCGCGCAGCGTGCCCAGCGTCAGGAGCAACGACGCGCCCAAGCCGACGCTCAGCCAAGCCACCAGCGCGACGAGGGGATGCGTGAGCGTCGCCACCAGCCCGAGCGCGACGGCCGCGCGCAGCCAGCGCCCCGTGAGCAGCGCCAGCGCCGCCCCCAACGAGAAGGCGCCGAGCGCCGTAGCGCCGCTGAGCCCGCCCACCAGCCACCCGCCCCCGAAGCCGTACCAGCCGGCGAGCGCCCCGAGCAGCTCACCCCAGCCCACCCCGAGCAGCGCCGCCGCCAGCCCCCAAGCCCGGGCCTGCTCAGCGACGCGGCGGGCCGAGACCGCCCCCAGCGCGCCGAGGGCGAGGGTCAGCGCCCACCACGCGACTCGCCCTGGGCCGAGCCCCGCCACGAAGTAGCGCTCCGGGCGCGCGACCGACAGCTCCCAGGCCGCGAGGCCCAAGGTCCCGCCGACGAGCGCGAGCGGGAGCAGCGCCCGCCACGCGTCCGTGCCCCTGCTGCCAGAGGACGCGGCGGGCGTGAGGGGGCCGTAGCCTGGCGGCGGAGGAGCCGCGCTACTTGCCACCGGTGAAGACGCCCGAGCCACCAACGACCCCACCGCCTCCACCGTCCGAGTCTTGGAGGAAGCCGACGCACGCGCCGCAGGCGATGAGCACCACGACCAGCGCGATGGTCCCCCACACCCCACCACCGCTCGAGCTGTCGCTGCTGCTGCTGCTGCTCGACGCGTCGAATTTTCCGGCGGGTGAGTCCAGCGGCAAGTTGAAGGCCTGCGCGAGCACGGGCCACGGCACCTGCGTGGAGTAGCTCCAAATGACCTCCCCGTCGCTGGACTCCCTGGAGAGCACGTCCGTGCCGTTCACGTAGTCCGCGACGTCTACTTTGTCACCGAGCTCCACCTTCCAGTAGACCTCGCCCAGGACGTACTCCACGGTGGCGTCTTGCGCGTTGCGCTTGGCAAAGCTGCGCCCGCCCCAGCTCACCGCAGCGTGCGCCTGGCTGAGATCCAGCTCCGCCACGTTGACCGGCATCACCCACATCCACGAGGTCTCGTCCTTGACGAGCCAGCGGTAGCCGATGCCCTCGCTCCAGAGCAGGAACTCCTCCCACGAGAAGTGCTCGAGGTCGTCGTCGTCCCCGAACATGGCGCCGCGCCGGATGCTGGCGATGGTGATGTACTCCACGCCGTCGAAGACGCCGCGCGCGCCGATGGGGATGAGCGGCTGCTGCATGAGCCGCTCCTGCTGGGCCACGACCTGCTGCAGCGCGATGTCGTTGACCGCGCCGCAGTAGGGACAGCCCACCCGCGTGGCGCGCTCCCCGGAGAGCTTGGGCACGTCCCCGCCGCAGTTGGCGCACTTGATGGACGCCGCCTTGACCTTGTGGATGCTCCGCGGGCCCTGCTGTTCTACCTTGAGCTGCGACTCCGAGAACACGTAGCCAATGAAGACCGTGTAGGGCTTCGTGCCGTCGCCGTAGTCCAGCGTGGCGAAGCCGCCCCCCGCCGCGTAGCAGTCCGCGTAGTAGCGCGTGAAGCCCGCCGGGAACGCCTCCGGCAGCTCCCCCTCCGCGCTGACGATGGTGCCAGACTTCACCTCCGCGACGCGGAACCACTGCTGGCCGAGGGGCACGTCCAGCTCCGGCCGCAGCTCTTGGTAGCCCGGGACCGCGAGCCCGGAGACCTGCGAGGTGGCGTACCACTGCCCCTGGGCATAGGCGAGCCAGCCCCAGCTCCGCCCGTAGTCGAAAGAGACGTAGTATTCGTCCCAGGGGCCGCGGCCGTGGTTGAGCTGGACCCTGCCCATGACCCGGAAGGGGCGACCTCCCAAGGTGCCGGTGTCGCCCACCTCGATGAGCGAGGGTGTGTTGACGAGCTCCGCGCAGCGGCCGAGGTTCTCCAAGCCGCGGTCGCTGCGGACCACGGTGGAGCGGCAGTACTCGCACACCTTGGCGATGGACGAGCCAACGCCGAATTCGATGGAGGCGCCACACGACGGGCAGGTACCTTGAGCGACGGCCATGACGTAGCGGGGTGCTCGGCACCCTAGCAGATCTCCGCCCGGCGCGGCGAGGGCTCGGCGACCCTCAGGGCGCTAGGCCCCGAGCACGCGGGCCAGCCACGGGCGCTCCTCGCGGACGTCGATCATCCCGAGGGCGACGCTCTCCGGCATGCTCCTGAGCGCGTCGACCAGCGCGCGGTTGGAGCGGACCCACGCGAGGGAGCGCTCGAGCAGCTCCCGCTGCGTGACCGCCAAGGCCTTGAGCGCCGGCCGCGCGCCGTGCCCCGCCTGCTCGATGAACAGCGCGGTGGCGAGCGCCAGGCTGGCCGGATCGAGCTCCGTGAAGCTCGACACCGACGGCCCCCCGCACGATTTACGGTACACGTGCGAGGCCTCCAGCAGCAGCACCCCGAAGCCCAGCGCCACCGCCGTGAGCTCCAGGGAGACCGCGAGCGGCGGCTCGGGCTCCTCGCCCTCCGGCAGCACCTCCTGCAAGAAGATGAGCCCCAGCGCTCGCGCGAGCTGCGCGGCGAAGAGCGTCGGGTGGCTCACCTCTTCCGCTGGCACTTGCAGCAGCCAGCCCTCCCCCTGCTCTACCACGCGGGGCAAGCTGCCATCCTTCGAGACGACCGGGCCACCACAGCAGCCACCGCTCGAGCCGCAGCTCCCTGCACCGCCCGCCACCTGCCCGACGAGCATCACCTCGATGGGCACGTCCGTCATCCCGGCGTGCTCCTGCAGGCGCGCCACGAAGCGCTGGACCGACGCTTGGTCTCCCGTGAAGGTGTCGGGAAAGAACGCGCCCGTCGGGAGCACCAGCGGGCGCTGTCCCAGCTCCTCCGCGAGCGCGGCGACGAGCGCGGCGTAGCGCTCGGTGAGCGCGCGCCGCTGAGCGAGAGAGGGAAACTCCGTCATGCACCCAAGCCTAGGGTGGACCCGGCACCGTGGCCAGAGGGGCGGCCGGGGGACGCGGGAGGCGCCGGCGGCTAGCGGCACTCCTGAGCGCGGTCCATGCAGCGCCCCTGCACGCAGGCAGCGTACGGCGCCTCGCACGGTCGCTCGGCGAGCACACCGGCGGGGAGCTCGAGGCGCGGCAGCGGCGGGAGATCGAGGCGCCACAGCGCCGCCACGAGGCCGTCCGTCAGCCCATGCGGCAGCGCGACGCAGGGCGCCCCCACGTCCGCAGGTGGCTCGCAGCGCCCGCGCACGCAGTAGAGCCCGGCACGACATGCCTCGGAGCTGGCGCACGCCGCCCCCTCACTGGCCCGCGGCGTAGGCGTGCAGGCGCCGTGCGGCGTGCACTCACCGCCCTCACAGTCCGTGGGAAAGGTGCAGGCGCCGCCCTGCGTGCCGACGGCGCAGCGGCCCTCGGCGCAGACGAGCGAGCCGCAGTGGAGCGCGCTCTCGCAAGCCTCGCGGACAGGACGCACCGGCTGACACGTGAGCGCGCGCCGCGCAGCATCCGGGCGGCAGGCGTGCCCCGGCACACAGCGCGCGAACAGATCCTCGCAGCGCTCACCCGCCGCGTGCGCTCCCCGCTCGCGACAGCGCCCGTCGACGCAGAGCGCCCCCCCCTGGCACAGGTCCGTGCACGCCGCACCCAAGCCGGGCACCTCGGACGCGCAGCGCCCCGCCACGCACCACAGCCCGTCGCGACAGGCACTCGACGCGGCGCAGGGCTCACCGCTCCGGCCCCGCGCCACGCAGCGCGAGCCGGCGTCGCAGCGCAGCCCCTCCGCGCAGAGAAAGCCCTGCTCGCACGCTGCGCCCTCCGCAGGCAGGGCAGCGCAGGTGCCGCGCTCCACGCGCCCCCCGCGCGGCTCCTGGGGACGACAGTAGAGGCCCCGCGCGCACTCGTGGAGGAGCGGCGACGCGCTCTGCCCGCCGCCGCAGGGCGCGCCGAGCGGCTGGTCTGCCGGCACGCAGGCGCCGCAGCCCGCGAGCGTGAGGCTGCACGCCCCCGAGCGACACTGGAGTCCAGTGCTGCACGCCGCGCCGTCCGCGCGGCGCCCGCGAGGGCTCAGCGCGTCGTCGGTGAGGTGGTCGAGCCACGCGCAGCCGCGCGGCGCCTCGGCGATGAGCTCCGCGTAGCGACGCCGCACGTCCCCGGTGTCCCGCAGCGCGAGCGTCCGCGCGCAGTGCCGCTCGAGGTGCGCCGCGAGCCCATCGTCGCGCGCGGCGCCGCGCGCTGGGGCCAGCGGGAGGCTCGCCAGGCAGGCCGCGGAGCGCTCGAGGAAGGCGCGCGCGAAGCCCGCGCAGAGCGCCGCGTCGGCGCTCACGGCTCCAGGGCTCGGCGCGCGCGCACCCGCAGGGTCGCCGAGCCCTGCGGGGGAGCTGGGCGGCGACCCGGACCGACACGAGTTCCCGAGCGCGCTCGTGCCCAGCGCGACCACCACCATCCCCCAGCCGCGAGCGCGCCCCATGCACCCCAGCCTACGCGCAACGGCGCGTGACGGCGACGCCCCAACGAGCCCCCTACCAACGGCAGGCGCCTGACCGCACGGTCCCCACGCCGCAGGCGCGTCCGCCGCGCCTGGCATGCAGCCTCGGCGCGCGCCCAGGGCCCGGGTGGCCTCTTCGGCCGCGCGCCTCGTGCCGGCTCGAGGAGGCCGAGGCTCAGGGCGCCAGCCGCCAGAGCTCGAGCTTCGGATCGTGGTAGATGTCCACGGTGGCGCCGAACAGCTCCGCGCCGGGCCCCGGGCGCGCCTCGAAGCGAGCCTCGAGCCGCGCGTGGGCGGCGAGCTGCTCGTACCAGCGCCGCAGCTCGCCGACGCGCTCCGGCTCCTCCGTGGGTGACCGCAGGTAGCGGCTCATGCTGCCCCAAGAGACCAGGACGTACTGACCCTGGGCGCGCAGCTCGCTCACCGGCGTCCCGGCCCTCACCTGTCGCAGCGGGTGGCCGTGCCGCCGCGCTGGCGGCAGGTAGTGCTCGTAAGTGCTCGGCGCCACGAGCACCAGCGCGCCCGGCGGCAGGTGCGCTCGGAGCCAGTCCGCCGCCTGCTCCCGCGTGTCCGGCTGGGTCAGGGTGCGCGCGAAGCGAGCGCTCTGCCACGCTGGGAGCGCCACGAGCGCGGCGAGCGCCACGCCGAACGCCGCGTCGCTGCGGAGCCGCTGGGTCAGCCGCTCGAAGGCGACGGCCGCCACGACCGCGAGCAGCGGCAGCAGGTGGACCAGGTTGCGCGCGAAGAACGTGCTGCGCGTGGCGAGGAAGAGCCCCCAAGCGAGCGCGCCGAGCAGCACGGCCAGCCACGCGCGCGAGCGCCACGGCGCGCCGCAGACGCCGCCGACGACGAGCGCCAGGCTCGCCACGGGGGTGAGCCCGTAGAGCGCCGTGTACGCGAGCAGGTGCCACCAGACCCGCTCGGAGGTGTAGCCACCGCCGCGCTTGACGGCGTAATGCCCATACTCGTCGAGCAGCGCTCGCCAGAGCCGCTCCAGGTCGCCGAGCGCCGGGGGGTTGAGCAGCAGGAACACCCCGAGCGCCGCGGCGCCCACGAGCAGCAGGCGCGGCGCCCAGCGGCGCACGCGCCGGGGCTCCTGGAGGATCACGACGCTGACCACCACCAGCGCCGACAGCGCGCCGACGTACTTGAACGCCGCGCAGCAGCCCACCGCCGCGCCGGCCAGCGCGTGCCGGGTCAGGCTGGGTGAGCGAGCGAGCTGCACGGTGGCCAGCGCCACCAGCGCCGCGCCGAAGGCCGTAGGCACGTCCACGGTGAGGTAGCGGCTCTGCTCCACCATCAGCGGCGACACCGCCGAGAGCGCGAGCGCCGTGAGGCCCGCGCGCCGCCCGGCGAGGCGGTGAGCAGCGTAGCCGGTGACGCCCGCCGCGCCGACCCCCAGGCAGAGCACCAGCACCCGACCGCCGAGCATCCCCGCGCGCGGCGGGACGAGCGCGGCCACGAGCCCGGCCAGCGCCGGAGGGTAGTTCCAGAAGCCGACGGAGGCGGTCGGGTGACCACGGAGCTGCGCCGCCACCTCCAGCACGCGCCACTCGTCCGGGTGGAAGGAGTCCGGCAAGCCAAAGCCGAGCCCGGCGGCGCGTAGGGCGATCGCCACGCCGAGGAGGGCCACGCAGGCGCCTCGCCACACCGCGGCCTCGAGCGTCATGGGAGCGCGGGCGCCGACCCCCGAGCGGCCGACGCTGGCACCTCCGCCAGCTCCCGCACCACCGCCTCCAGCGCGAGCGTCACCAGGGCGAGCCGCGCGTAGTCCACGCGCTCCGCGGTGTCTTCGGCGGTGCCCCGCGCGGCGTCACGGAGCTCCGCGGTGTCCGTGAGCGTCACGGCGGGCCAGCGCTGCTCGACGAAGCCCCACGCGTCGCTGCCGCCGAGCGCCGGGGTGTCCGCTGGCGCGCGCAGGCGCTCCACGGGCAGCGCCCCGTGGCGCGTGAGGCCGGCGGCGACCGTCTC
>WBZO01002415.1_pt1 | contig 24331 bp, 25 predicted proteins | sample 5204261 | NCBI WGS metagenome assembly WBZO01 (sample SAMN12412400, study PRJNA552823) | activated sludge metagenome | isolation source: activated sludge from anammox sidestream of wastewater treatment plant... | place: USA: North Carolina | collected 2017-09
CTCCCCGAACGTAACCCTGCCAGCAATTCTCGCGTGGAGGCGCGAGCGCGCTCTCCGACTTCGTCTCCATCGCAACCATCTGGCCAGAAACGAGTTGCGCATTCGCTGGCGCCTGCGGCGCTCTTAGGCTGTTAACCGATTTGGCGTGGACCGACAGCCACAGGCTATTAACGCACTTGGCGTCGTCACCGCCCGAGCGTCAGCGCGTTGGCCTTGATCATGGCCAGCTCGACGCGCGTCCAGATCGTCTTCACGACTTCACCCAGGTTGTCCGGCGCGTCCTTGATTCGGAGCCGGCGGAGGAACTCAGGCCAGCGGCGCTGCGCGTTTGGATCACTCGCGAATTCGTCAGATAGCCCGATGGGAGCACGTTCCGGGACGACCGTACCGCGGCGGCGAAACGTGGCGGCGAGTGCCTTCGCGAGCGCGTAGCTGTCGAGGTCGTACTTTTGGAGAATCACCAGCAGGTCGTAGTAGTCCTTCATGCGGCTATTGGCCATGCCGAGCTTCACGATCGCTTCGAGCTTCTCCGCGACCACCGTCTCTGGCGGATACATCCGCAGCTTCGGCGCGTCCTGATCGAGCAGCGTCGGAAACTCCTCGACCTTCGGCTGCGGGACAATGGTGTCGCCGAACCCGACGTCCACCTGCATCGGAATGCGGGCGTCGCCGAGCATCGCGACGAGCTTGGCGCGAATGCCGCCATACTCCTGCTCTTCTCGGATTTCCGCGGCTGTGACGGTTGCCGGATCGAAGCGCACGCCATCGTCGGGAACGACCGTCGCGATGATCTGCCGCACCGCGCCGGCGACGGCGTCGGGCGTGGAGTCGCCGAAACCGAGCAGGTCAAGGTCCTTGGTCGGCCGGTGCAGGTCCGCGGCCCACACGCGAAACAGCATGGCGCCCTTGAGCACGAAGCGATCTGCGAGCGTGGATTTCGACAGGCGGTACAGGAAGCGCTCGATCACGTACTGCGCGAGCAGCGCGTTGAAATCGGCGCCCCGGGTCTCGCTCAGGTTGAGCAGGCGCTGGCGAACGGAGGCCGCTACGTTTCTCAGGCCCTTGTCCTTCACGCCAGCGACTCCATGTACGGGCGCATCACGTTGGCCACGCGGTCGATTTTCGCATAGCGGTAGATTTCGTCCATCGTCGCCTTCCGCTGCCGCCAGCAATCGCGAAGCGCTTCGACGGCCACGTCGGTGCCGACCTTGCTGCGGTATTTGAAGCAGTCGGCAACCGTCTTGGCCGGCGCAGTGATGCGAACCTCGACACCCTCGATCTCGCGCACGTCGACGCCTTCGGTGAGAGCGGCGCCCGATGCACGAAACACACGCACCGGCGGATGTGCGATTTGCGGCCGCCATGCCGTTCGGTCGATCATGATCCAGATCTCGAACGGGTTCTGCGTCGTGAGTTCATGAAACCGCAGCGCTGACAGCAGACAGATGATCGCCTTCGGCGCCCGTTTCGCGACCGCGGCCAGATCAGTGTTTTCGGTTAGCTCGTGCTCCGGGACGGTGTACACCCCGCGCGACCGACGAACGAGTAGCCCGTCATCGACCATGCGTTTCAGCGTGGTGCGCGGCACGCGCAGACGTTCCATGTCCCGCGGGCGGACGAACCCGTGCTCGCGAGCGTGGCGAAGGAGACGTTCAGCCTGGGGTGCGGTTGCCATGAACGAGCCTTGTTACGATTCCTCTGCAACTATCGGTATTGGCAGAGGTTTCGTAACACGCTACCCCGGGGCCGTCGCGCGATCAAGTCGCCGACGGTGCCAACTCGTTTGAGCGCAGCGGGTTGTTAACAGCGCGGTGCCCCGTTAACTCCCCGGTCAGAACCCGAACACGGCGGCGATGGAATCCAATTTCTTAAGTGCTTTATTTTCAACTGGTTACAGAAGATTTTATCCCCGAACGTAACCTTAGCAGCAACTCTCGCAACCCGTGAAACCGGTTCCTCTCGCCCGCCGGTCGGTCGTTCGGATCGCGTTCGATCTAGTTGAAACGTCGTTGCGAAACGCGACGACCCACCGGTTAACTCGGAACGCCGGCTCGGAGACGAGTCGGCGTTTCGCGTTATATCGCAAGTTCCCGCAAAGGTTTACGAGCTGTGGTCGACCGGCCGGAGTCTCTACCGGGCAGGGTCGCGCGGGTCCGTGCGGCGGCTCTGCCGCGACCGGCAGGCGCAGCCCGGCCGAAAGTCTCGGTCCGCGCGAGAGACAACCGCGTTCGGGTTATGAGGGGGTTCGGCTCGTCGCAGCGAGGCTAACCGTTATGGTTTCGTTCCCTCCTGCGAACAGAACCCTAGGGTGTCTTCGCCTGGGCAAGCGGAACCTTCGTATTCGCTTCGGTCTAACGACAGTCGCAGCGCGGGTGGTCCGCAGCGCCGAGCGCCTTCGTGGCGATCAGCCGCTCCTGTCGGTTCATCCACCACCCGCCCGCAGCGAGTGACGCAGCGGTGAGTCCAGCGACGGCGGGCTTGGCAAACGGCAGGAACGCAGCGCCGAAGAGATTCAGGGTAGACGACCAGCATCGGTGAGCCGCAGCAGCCCAGGAGGAAGCACCCCGCCACGGCCAGGACGCCGGTGAGCGTCACGCCGCCGATGGCCAGGTTGCGGGCGGCGCACAACTCGCCCGCGATAGCCCCGGAACGCGGCCACGGCAAAGGCGAGCGAAAGTCCGTACGAGAGGCCCAACCAGTAGCTCTGCGTTTCGACGTACCGGGTCAGCCAGGACGCTTGTTCGGCGGCAGCGAGAGACAACCAGCGGTTCTGAGCCGAGTCGCGCTCCGGGAAGACCCCGAGCCAGCCGAAATGCACTGTGATCACCAGCGCGAACGCGCCGGCTGGTTGAAAGATGCGCCCGGTGCGGCGACGGACCGGAGTTGGCGGGTCGGTGAAACCGCCGGGGGTTGACTACCTGCCGTCCGGACGCTACGATTTCGCAAACGTGAAAATGAGGGCCGGCCGGATGCGTCGTCGCGTGGAAGAGGGTGTCTGCGAGATCGACTTCGTCGATCCAGCCAGCGTTGAAGCTGCGAAGGCAGCCCTACCGCCGGCGAAAGCGCTACACCGGACGGCCGATGCATTCAAGGTGCTCGCCCATCCGAGCCGGCTGCGGGTACTGGAGGCCCTCGACGAACGAGAGCTCTGCGTCTGCGACTTGGCCGAGGTGCTGGGGCTATCGATGCCAGCAACGTCGCAGACGTTGCGCGAGCTGAGGATCCTCGGGGCTGTTGAGTACCGGGTGGCCGGGAAGCTTGCATACTACTCCCTGGCGGATCGATTCTGGCTCGACCTGGCTCGTCGGGTGCTACGAAAGACGAACGTCGAAGCGCGGGTTTCAGCGGCGAAGCCCGATAGGGCTGCGCGGACGGCGGTCTCATGATCCGCAACACGGGAATCCTGCTGGTCCTTCTGACGCAGTTCGTGTCCGCCGTCAGCCGCGGGGGACTGGTACTCTGCGTCCATGAATCAGGCGAAACCGAGATCGAGTGGACCTGGTCGCTGTGCTGCCGAACGAACGGGGCCCACGCCTGCGACTCTGGGACGATGCCTACCGTGGGCACGGACGGTCAACTCGCGCTTGCGGGTGACCCCTGTAGCGACTTGCCGCTCCCGAGCAGCGACGCGCTCGTCGCGCCGGCGCACGCCGGACAGCAGCGTAGTGTGGCGCTCGCGTACTGTGACGTCCCTTCGTGCCTCAGCCGGCTCAATCCAGCCAGCACCGAGATTGCTGATGGGGTCCCTCACGCACCTGCCGACGTGATGGCCAGCGCCACTGCGCGCGCTATTCGCACCGTAGTGCTCCGTTTATAAGCTGCCAATTCCAGCCGCCCGCGTGGCCTGACCGGCTGTCGCCTTAGGACGCGATCGAAGCCGCGCCGGGCCAACGTAATCTGTCCAACTGCTTACAAGAATGTGTGCGCCCCAAGCTTCACAAGACGAGCGGCCTCGACCTTCGCCGTAGGCCGTCGCGCAAAGATGAAGGAGCAACTGCAATGAGCGCGAACAACACGAGCTACGAGGAATCCGGTCCCAACCGGCCGGGGCCCGCGTCAAACCGTCCGGTGCCTCGGGCGCGCCCCCGCGGTTCGCGATGGCCGGGGAGACTTCTGCATCATCTGCCAAGCGTGGTCGTATTCGCCGGGCTCGGCGCGCTGTTCTGGTGGGGGCACCGCACGGGATGGAGCATCCCGAGCTTCGCTCATGTAGCGGGCGCGTCGGTCGCCACAGAGAAAGAGGACTGGTGCGCGGCCCACAACGTGCCTGACTCCAAGTGCATCGCGTGTCATCCCGAGCTGGCCGGCGCCGACCCGACGGATTGGTGCAAGGAGCATGGCGTCCCGGAGTCGCGCTGCACGGTCTGTCACCCCGAGATCCTGACCAAGGGCGTTGCGGGCGACTGGTGCAAGGAGCACGGCGTACCCGAGTCGAACTGCACGATCTGCCATCCGGAGATTGCCGTCCGGAATGGACAAGCTGCCGCGTCATCGGGGCCCACGGTCACTCTGGACGAGAATGTAAAGCCAATTCGGGACCCTGCGACCTGCCAGACGCACGCCATCCGCATCCAGTTTGCGTCCGCCGAGGCGGTCAGGAAGGCGGGCATCGAGCTGGCGCCGGTCGAGGAACGGCCGATGGCCGACTACGTGAGCGGCAACGGTGAAATCATGTACGACCAGACGCGCGTGGCCCAGGTATCTGCTCGGCTGCCGGGAGCGGCATGGCGCGTGGATGCGGAGATCGGTCAGTGGGTTCGCCGAGGTGACGTGCTTGCCCTGGTCGATGCGGCCGAGGTTGGGCGCGCCAAAGCCGAGTTGCTTCAGGCCGCAGCGCTGGTCGAGGTCCGTGCCAAAGCGCTGGAGCGAAGCCGGACATCAGTCGAAAAGCGGTTTGGCACCGAGGCCGAGCTTCAGGAGGCCGAGGCGACGCTCAAGGAGGCGAAGATTCGCCTGTTCAACGCCCGGCAAGCGCTGATCAACCTGGGATTCTCGGTCCCCAACGGGCAGACCGACGGCGCGGTGCTGGAACGCTCCCTACAGTTCCTGGGGCTGCCGGAACCGATCGCCAAAGACCTCGACCCGGACTCGACCACCGCGAATCTCATTCCGGTCGTGGCGCCGTTCGACGGCGCGATTGTCTCGCGGCAAGTGGCGGTCGGTGAGGTCGTCGAGCCGGCCAAGCCGCTGTTCGTGATCGCCGACACCCGACGCATGTGGCTGACGATCGACGTGGCGCAGGAACACGCGCCGCGCATAGCGATTGGCCAAGAAGCCATCTTCCGACCGACGACTCAGCCGGATGAACAGGCCCGCGGCACGGTCGCATGGGTCAGCACAGCGGCGGACGACAAGACCCGCACAGTCCGCGTCCGCGTGGACCTCGACAATCCTGAGGGCAAGCTGCTGGCGCATACTTTTGGCACGGCGCGAATCGTGGTGCGCAAGTCCGCAAACGCGGTCGCCGTCCCGAACGAGGCGATCCATTGGGAAGGCTGCTGCAACGTCGTCTTCGTACGCTTGACGGACGAGATCTTCCAGACCCGCAAAGTGAAGCTCGGTCCGCGGAATGGGGGATTCACCGAAGTCCTCGTCGGTGTATTGCCGGGCGAAGTGCTCGCGACGGCAGGGAGCTTCGTGCTCAAGTCGGAGCTGCTCAAGAGCAATCTAGGAGCCGGCTGTGTTGACGATTAGCCGATGCAGGACGGCAAACGGCGGAGACCCAATATGTTGAACCGAATCATCGAGGTCTCGCTGAAGCATCGGTTCCTGGTGATCCTGGCCGTCATCGGTCTCGCCGTCGGCGGTGCGATCTCGGTCGCACACCTGGACATCGACGCCTTCCCCGACACCACGCCGGTGCAAGTCCAAATCAACACGGTTGCTCCGTCGCTCTCGCCCGAGGAGATCGAACAACAGATCACGTTCCCGGTCGAGCAGGCCATCGGCGGGCTGGCCGGCCTGGAGAGCGTGCGGTCGATCTCCAAGTTCGGTCTCTCACAGGTGGTCGCGACGTTCGTGGACGGGACCACCATCGACGCCGCACGGAACCAGATCATGCAGCGGCTCGCGACCGTCGAGCTGCCTGAGGGTCTCCCACGCCCGTCCATGGGTCCCGTCGCGACGGGGCTGGGCGAGGTCTTCCATTACATCGTCACCGGACAAGGGAAGGACCTGACGGAGCTGCGAACGATTCATGACTGGGTCATCAAGCCGGCCATGCGCACGGTCCCCGGGACGGCGGAGGTCAACAGTTGGGGCGGCTACGAAAAGCAGTACCAGGTCCGGATCGACCCGGTCCGACTGATCAAGCACGACCTGTCCTTTGCGGAAGTAGTTGAGGCCGTCGAAGAGAACAACCTCAACGTGGGCGGCGGCAACATTTATGCCGGCGGGAACATGCTTCTGGTGCAGGGCATCGGGCGGACGACAAACGCCGAGCAGATCGCCGGCATCGTGATTACGGCGAAGGACGGCGTCCCGATCCGAGTCGGCGACGTGGCCGATGTCGCCATCGGTCACGAGATTCGCCGCGGGGCCGTCACTTATGGTGGGAAAGGCGAGGCCGTGCTCGGCCTCGGTTTCATGCTCATGGGGGAGAACAGCCACGAGGTGACGTGGCGGCTGAAGGAGAAGCTAGCTGAGATCAAACAGACGCTGCCGCCCGGTGTGAACGCCGACACCGTCTATGACCGAACCGAGCTGGTCGATCACGTCATCGACACGGTGCGGAAGAACCTCTTCGAGGGCGGCCTGCTGGTCGTCGCGATCCTCTTCATGTTCCTCGGGAACCTGCGTGCCGGCCTGATCGTCGCCCTGGCGATCCCGCTTTCGATGCTCTTCGCGTTCTCCGGGATGCTTCGGTTCGGGATTGCAGGAAGCCTCCTGAGCCTCGGCGCGCTCGACTTCGGCCTAATCGTGGATGGATCGGTCGTAATGACCGAGAACATGGTCCGCCGACTGGCGCAGCGCCAACACGAGCTGGGCCGGCCGCTCCAGCGGGGTGAACGCCTCGCGACGGTGCTTGATTCCGCGCTGGAGGTCGCCCGGCCGACGCTCTTCGGCGTGGGCATCATCACGGTGGTCTATGTTCCCATCCTGACACTGGAGGGCATCGAAGGGAAACTCTTCCGCCCGATGGCGTTGACCGTGATTCTCGCGCTGCTGGGTTCGCTGCTGCTCGCGTTCACGCTAATGCCCGTGCTGGCGAGCCTGCTTCTGCCCCGGACGATTGACGAAAGGGATCCGCTCCTCGTGCGAATCGCGCGCGCCCTGTACGCGCCGGTGCTGCGCACGGCGCTCCGCTTCCGACTGGCCGTGATTGGAGCGGCGGTGGGCATCCTGGTTGTGTCCGCGATGGTTGCGCGGGGGCTGGGCTCCGAGTTCGTGCCACGGCTCTCCGAAGGGGCGATCGTCGTCAACGTCGTACGGCTGGCGGGCACCGACCTGGAAGACTCGGTGCGCTACAACACCCAGATGGAAAAGGCGATCCTCGCTGCGTTCCCAGAGGAAGTGGAGCGTGCCTGGAGTCGCATCGGCACAGCCGAGGTTGCGACGGACCCGATGGGCGTCGAGTTGAGCGACATCTTCGTTACGCTCAAGCCACGCGCGCAGTGGAAGAAGGCGCAAACGCAGGCCGAACTGGTGGACCTGATGCAAAGGGAGCTGCGAGACCTGCCCGGTCAGCGTGTCCTCTTCACACAACCAATCGAAATGCGAATCAACGAGATGATCTCTGGCGTCCGCGCCGATGTCGCGGTGAAGCTCTTTGGGGACGATTTCAACGTACTGGCAGCCAAGGGCCGCAATATCGAAGCCGTCCTTCGCTCGATCTCGGGTGCCGCAGACGTGAGCACTGAGCAAATCACGGGGCAGCCCGTGCTCCAGATCAAGATCAATCAGGCCGAGATCGCCCGTCACGGCGTGCCCGCGCGGGCCGTGCTCGACCTGGTAGAGTCGATCGGCAGCAAGCCGTTGGGCGAGGTCGTGGAAGGCCAGCTTCGCTTCCCGCTCGTCGTCCGTGTGCCAGATATGTACCGGACAGATCCGCAAGCCATTGGCGCCATGCTCGTCTCGACACCCAAAGGGGAACGGATTCCGCTGTCACGGCTGACATCCATTCAGATCGTGGAGGGGCCCTCGACCATCACACGCGAGTGGGGCCAGCGGCGGATCACGATGCAGTGCAACGTTCGCGGGCGAGATGTCGGCACCTTCGTGGCCGAAGCGCAGCGAAAGATCGCTGCCGGCGTCCAGCTCCCGCCTGGCCGCTACCGCCTGGAATGGGGCGGCCAGTTTGAGAACCTTCAGCGCGCGCGGACGCGCCTGGCGATCGTCGTACCGGTCTGCCTGGCGATGATCTTCGTTCTGCTGTTCACGACCTTCGGGTCGGCGCGCTATGCCGTCCTGGTATTCACCGGCGTGCCGCTCGCACTGACGGGCGGGGTCGCGGCGCTCTGGCTGCGTGGGATGCCCTTCTCGATCTCTGCGGCAGTCGGTTTCATCGCGCTGTCCGGCGTGGCCGTGCTCAATGGCCTGGTGATGGTGACATTCATCAACCAGCTTCGTGAACGCGGCTTGGACATACGTGAAGCCGTACTGACGGGCTCGTTGACTCGACTCCGGCCGGTTCTCATGACCGGGCTGGTCGCGAGCCTGGGCTTTGTGCCGATGGCGCTCAGCACCGGGATGGGCGCAGAGGTTCAGCGCCCGCTGGCTACCGTCGTTATCGGCGGCATCGTGAGCAGCACGCTCCTGACGCTGCTTGTGCTCCCCGTGCTCTATCCGCTGTTCGCCGCGCGAGGCGTTGTACGCCAGCCCGAAGCGGAAGGAGCGGACGCGATTGAACCCCATCCTGGCCGCGTTGCGGCAATGAGTCCCCCGATGGCTCTTCAAGAGGCGCGAACCTGAAGGAGAACCCAAATGTTGCCGTTGTACTCAATCAAAAAGACCCTGCTTTTGACGCTGTCCTCGTTCCCGCTGTGCCTCACGGGCTGTGACTGTGACCGCCATCAGTCGGGCGCTCCATCGGCACAGAGCACACCTGCAAACAAGCCAGCGCCAGCAACCTCACAGCCAAAGGCGCCGCTCGTCCCGAAAGTCGAGATGGTTGACTGGTGCAAGGAGCACGGCGTGCCCGAATCCACCTGCACGCGGTGCAATTCGGCCTTGATCGCCGAGTTCAAGAAGAAGGGGGATTGGTGCAAGGAGCACGAGCTGCCCGAGTCACAGTGCGTCCAGTGTCACCCGGAGCTCGCAGCGAAGTTCAAGGCCATGGCGCCGAAGGAGCCATGATGGTGCGCTGGCGGATCGTCCCCGGCGTTGTTGGCCTCGTCGCCGGCGGCCTCCTGCTCCTGAGCGGCTGCGCCACGGTGGACCCGCGGCGCGACTACGAGCGCGTGGGCAGTCGCGTCGTCGAGGCGACCGGTATCCCGACGGTGTATCGCCCGGACCAGGACGAAGCCGTCGCGACGCGTGTGGACGAGCTTCTGCAAGAGGGCCTGACGGCGGACGAGGCCGTTCAGGTCGGCCTGCTGAACAACCGCGAGCTGCAAGCCTCGTTTATGAACGTCGGGATCGCCCGGGCCGAGGTCGTGCAGTCGGGCCTGTTCTCAAATCCCTCGCTGGCTCTCTCGTTGCGCCTCCCCGATGCCGGCGGCCTCGCCAATCTGGAGATGAGCGCCGCGCAGAACATCGCGGAGCTGTGGATACTTCCAGCCCGCAAGCGGGCCGCTGAGGGCGCTCTCGATCAGGCGATCCTGGGGCTGGCGCGGCAAGCGCATCTTCTGGCCGTCGAGACGCGGTCGGCCTACTACCGCGCAATCAGCGCCGACCGCGTGCTCGAGATCGCCGAGGAGAACCGGCAGATCGCCCAGGAACTGCTGGACGCGGCCATCGCCCGACAAGAGGCTGGAGCAGGCAGCGCAGTTGACGTGAACCTGGCCCGTTCCGACTTCATGGAGACGGAGCTGGCCAGGCGCACGACGCGGCTGGCAGCCTTCGAGGCACGCAGTGAGCTGGCGACCGCGCTCGGGTTGATCCGACCGCCGCAAGACCTGGTCCTCGTAGAGCCGCTGCCCGATCCACCGACCTGGCCGTTGAGCGTGGAGCGGTTGATCGAGCTGGCGCAGACGCACCGGCTCGATTTGCAGGCGGCCGGGTACGCAGTGCTTGCGGCGGCGGCACGCGTGCAGCAGGAGAAGCTGAGCGTCTTCAGTAACGTGGAAGTCGGGGTCGGGTTCGAGCGAAACGAACGGCGGGCCTTGCCGGGCCGAAAGATCCTCGCCGATACAGCGAGAGCCTCCGTTGCGGCTGGGGAACTGGCGGCGCCGGAGATCGAGTCGCGCGCCCAGCGTCAGGCAGAGAAGAATCAGGAGATTGAGACGATTCTGGGACCCACGCTCGAATTGGAGCTTCCCATCTGGGACCAGAATCAGGCCCAGATTGCTCGCGCCGAGTATGCCTGGCAACAGGCGGTCAAGCTCCAAGACGGCCTCTTGCTGAGGGTGACACAGGAGGCGCGCGCGGCTTATGAGCGCGCCCGGACCCGTTGGGACGTATCCAGCTACTACCGCGACAATCTCCTCCCGCTGCGGCAGGACAGCCTGGAACTGTCGCGTGAGGCATATCGAGCGGGCCGGCTTCCGTTTCTGTCCGTCCTCGAAGCCCAGCGAGCGTTGCTACTGGCCCGATCAGCCTATGTCGAGACACTCCGGGACTCGGTCCTGTCGCTCGCCGAGTTGGAGCGCGTCGCTGGTCAACCGGTGTCGATGATCATCGGAAGCGTGCCAGAGGTTCAACCATGAAAGAGATCAAAGCGATCATTCAGCCACACATGCTGAGCACGGTGATAGAGGCACTACATGCCCTGCCGCACTTCCCCGGCGTGACGGTCAGCGAGTGCCAGGGGCAGGGCCGGGGCCGCGGCGGGGGCGGGCACTATGTCCCCACGGAAAACACGATCTTTTTCGCGAAGATGACCAAGCTGGAACTGTTCTGCGCGGACTCGATCTGCGATGAGTTGGTCGATGTCATCCGGCGGTCCGCCCACACGGGCAACCCAGGCGATGGCGTGATCATGGTGGCTGAGCTGCCACGCGTCGTGCGCATCCGCACGGGCCAGGAGCAGGATGACGCCGTGTGATGGTTTCGCTCGTATGGACCAGTCATCACTACAGAATAGACGAGTGCACGGTAAGCACGAGACCGACGCTTCTCTTGTGACAGTAGCCGGTGCGAGCGAGCGGTGTGACAAGTGCCACATCGCGATCGATCTCGCGCACGCGAGCCGAGGCTATCGGCGGGCGCTCGTGGTCGTGATCGCGCTCAATTTGGCGATGGGTGCCGTCGAGATGGTCGGTGGTGTGCTGGGAGTATCTCAGGCGCTGAAGGCGGACGCCCTGGACTTTCTCGGAGACGGTCTGATCACGCTGTTGGGGTTCTTGGCTCTCCGCTGGGGCGCCCGTTGGCGCGCGAAGGCGGCCCTTGCCCAGGGGACCTTCCTTGCCATCTTGGGCGTCGGTGTCATCGGGGCGGCGCTATATCGCGCATTCGTGCAACGCATGCCGGACACCGGCACGATGGGCGTGCTCGGGGCTGCAGCGCTGGTGACCAACGTAGCAGCCGCGCTGGTACTCATCCGACACCGCGAAGGCGACGCGAACGTGCGGGCCGTCTGGCTTTTCAGTCGCAACGATGCGCTGGGGAACGTTGCGGTGATAATCGCCGCAGGGCTGGTGAAGTGGACTGGAACGGTCTGGCCCGATCTCGTCGCCGCCGTTGGAATCGCCGGACTGTTCATAAGTTCCGCGCTCGAGATTCTGAGAGACGCGCGCGGCGAGCTGACTCCTGGGGCGCCGCGAATGTGACAGGTCGACCGTCGAGTTACGCGCCTGTCGTCGCTCCTTATTCGCCACAACCTTTACATGCAGGCTGTGGTCCACGCACGTCTTGTGTCCGACCCTGACGGGATGCGGAGAACGCGGACAGCAGTACCGCGGCGCTGGAATATGCGGCCGCGCTCAAGAAACACGCAGTTGGAACGGACACGCCGCGCGTGAGAGCATAAACGGCCAGCGCCGTCCAAAAGGTCTGGCAGGCGAAGCAGCCCATGAAGTAGGTGAACGCGCGCCAGGCGAACGAGGTGCGGGCGAGCTGCTGGAGCTCGCGGCGCTTCGATTCAATCGCGTCGTCGGTAAGCGGCTGCCGGGCCGCGTGCGGCGAGCGGCGGGCGACGTCCTCGTCCCACTTGGCGCGATTGTTGATCTCCCAGTTCAGCCGGTTTATACGCTGGCGGCGCGGGGCGTCGCGAAGTGACAGGCGGTACTGGAGCTCGGCCGCCGCCAGCGAGCCGAACAGCGCCTTGGTGATGGCGCAGACGGCCAGCGTCCAGATGAAGAACGACGCCACGCGCGACCAATCGGTGATCTCGAAGATACTCGTCATTGTTTCACGCCTCCTTGCGTTCGCGCCCGCGTGCTGCGGGCTGATCCTCGTTTCTGCAACATCTCGAAGCGCGGCCGTTTGGCGCGACGATGGCATCGGCTCCCTCGGCCGACTGCGCGATAGCTGGTCTGAGGGGCGCGACGATTGGACCGACCGCTTCTGCCGCGAACTCGCCGGTCGGCTGACCGGCACACTGCTCCAGCCGTTCGCGCAGCAGATGGCGGATGATCCGCGCCTCCGCCGGGGCGTTGCTCGGGTCCACGGTGAAGTCGCCGGTCTTCGGCAGCTTCCAGCCGGCGTCGAGCCTGGCGAAGAGGTCGCCGATCGCCGGGTCGCGCTCGATCAGCCATCGCCGCAGCTCCGTCTCGCTGGTGCCGTCGAGCAGCTCGGCGGCGCGGGCGAGCACGAAATCGCAGGCAAGCAGGCCCAGCGCGTCGTGCGGGCAATACGCCGTCAGGTGGACGCGTTTCGGGCCGACGTTGATCGATACGACCGGCATCACATTCCCTCCTTCAAGCGCCTGGACCGGCGAACACGAGCCGCCGCTCCCACATCCAGCGGATCTCGGTCTGCCACGACGCCGACGCGAACGCAACCAGCGCCTCCAGCTCGGCGAAGCGCGTCGCGCCCGGGTCGCGATTCTCGCCGCCGATGTGGATCGAGCCGACGTTGGGCGCGCCGGTCGCCCTCGCCAGGTCCTGCGCCAGTCGGCGACAGCGGCCGTAGACGTTCGCGTCGAGCATGATGTAGACCATGCGGTAGAGCGGGATCGCGTTCGTGATGTACGCGAGCTGCTCGCTCGTTGGCAGCGAGCCGAAGAACGCGGTCGCAACGGAGGCGTTGCCCGGCTGAATCGCGGCCGTGACGATCAGCGCGTCGAATGGCCCCTCGACGACGAACAGCGTGTCGCCGCCGGCGAGCACGCGATCGGGCTCGTAAATCACGACCTTGTGTCCGCCCTCGATCGGATGACTGAGCCAGCGCTTGCGCTGCCTCGCGTCGATCGCGCGGGCGGTGTAGCCCAGGTCGGCACCGCCCTCGCGCACCGGGAACACGACGCGACGCTCCTGATCGTCGTAGCGCAGATCGAACAGCGGGATCAGCGCGTCGAGCCGTTCGGCGGGCACGCCGCGGCTGACCAGGTAGTCGTACCCGTCGGCGGTGACGCCGGTCGGCGCGAGCGCGGGCAGGTCCTTCAGGTCACGCATTCAGTATTCCTTGCGGCGCCTTGGCGCCGCCGTCGTCCTCATCGGCCAGAGGCCGATGCTCCCGGTCAGATCACGCATTGGCCAGCCCCAGTCCAGGTTTCGCACGGACAATCGTGCATCCACGTCGCCGGGTCTTTCGTCAGGTCGTAGTCGCGCAGGCGCGGCACGCCGCGGCCTTCGTACGGCGGCAGATTGCCGTTGCGGCCGGTGAAGTTGCGGTACGGCTGGCCCGAGCCATCGAGATTCAGATCGACCGCGACCCACGCCGCGTCGCCCTTGCACACCGGGAAATCGCCCAGCGAGCACTGGCAGATGTGGCCGGTGCAGCACGCGCTGCCGTTCCAGGCCGAGAAGCAGCCGCTCTGCGCGTCAACGAACTGCGCGCACAGCGGGTCGCCGTTCGCGTCGTGATAGCCGTAGCCCGGGATCTCCGGCGGAAGCGCGAGCGTGTCGCCGAACGAGCAGTCCGAGCTGCAACCCGGCATGCCCGAGCAGCCCGGGTACCAGCTAGGCACGAGGCCTTCCCAGTAGATGCCCGTGACCTCGCTGAACCAGAGCCCCTGATCCGGACCACCCGGGAACGTGTCGCCGCAGCCGAAGATGTCGCCGAGGCAGTTGCCGCTGAACTCGTTGCCCGGCGGGCCGGTCGCCTTACCCCACAGCCCCGAGCAATCCAGCCCGTGGCACCACTCGTGGTCGAGGCGGTTCTTCTTGTATTGCCCGCCGTGGTCGTCGTCCCAGCCGGCGTTGCACTCGCCCGGCGTGCAGGCGAAATAGCTGTAGCCCTCGACGCGCCGCACACAGTGATACCCCTTGTGCGGGTCGGTCACGCACTGCTGCGTTTGCCAGTCCCAGCTCTTGCAGCCCTTCTCGTCGCGGTGATAGCCGCAGCCGGGCGAGGCCTCGCCGCCGAACGGCCCGAACGGGTCGTAGCCGTCGCAAACCGTGTCTTCCCAGTAACCGCGGTCGCACGGGCAATCCGGGTTGCCCGCGGGCGAGTACTGCGAGTAGCCGCTCTTGCGGCTCATCATGTGGCACTTGGCCTGCGAGCAGTTCTGCATGCACTCCTGCCACGTCGGCGTCGGCCAGGTCTCGCAGGTGTCGGGATATTCGGTGTACTGGTTCTCGTAACCCGGTCCCCACTCGTGATACCAGTAACCCAGCACGTGGTTGTACGGCCAGCAGGCCTCGGCGTTGGCGCAGCACTTGTCGCAGCCGATGCGCCATTCGGCCCCGCTCGTGCCGTAGCAGTCGGTGTAATTCAGCGCGTAGTGGTAGCCGCAGTCCTTGCCCATGAACTGCCCGGGCGTGCGCTTGCGCGTGCAGGTGCCGATGGAAGTCCACACGCCGTTGTCGATCAGGTAGTCGACGGCGTCGATGATCTCCTGGATGTGTACCGCCTCGATCACGTCGCCCGGGCGCAGGCCCCACGACGGGTACTTGGCCCAAACCCTCGCGTTCTCGTCCCAGCTCGGCTTGTACATGAGCACGAACGTGCCCGGCGCCGTGCCCCACGAGTACCCGCCGCCGTAGAACGGGTTGTCGAAGTGCAGGTCGTCGGTGAAGAGCATGTTGATGCCGCGCCAGGTCTTGCGGGCCGCCTGGCTGCCGGCCTGATCGTCGCGGTTGTGCAGGGGGCGCGTGTCGAGTCCGCCCGCCTTGCCGCCGGTCATGTAGTGCGGATGGACGTTGCTGCCCGACCAGCGGAATTTGATCGGCATCGGCACGCAGCACAGGCCGTGGTCGCCGCCGCGGAAGCGCGGGTTGTGGTGGAACACGTCGCTGCGGTCGTCGGTCTCGGCGCAGGTGTCGTACTCGCCGGTGCAGCAGTCGCCGCCGAACCAGCTCAGCACGAAGCGGGCCATGTCGATCAGCTCGGGCTGGATCGATTCCGAGCCGTCGAACTGGTAGTAGTCCGTGCCGCGCCGCACATCGACGCCGCCATAGCTGTCGAGCATCTCGGGCAGGCCGTAGATGTACGGGTTGAAGTGCGTGTACCACCGGAGGTAGTAGGCGTCGCCATCTGACGGCGGCGATTCATCGCCGGGGTCGAACTTGGTGATGTCCGGGTTCTGCGGGTTTGGGTCGTCGTAGAAGTAGCGAACGTACCAGCGGAACTCGGTCCCGTGCGGCTGGGCCTCAAACGTGGCGCTGTACGTGTCGCCCGCAGGCGTCATTGTCATCGCGTCCCAGCCCGACCACGAGCTGCCCGGCAGCCGGCGCTTCCACCAGAGCTGTACGCTCGTCGGCGTCTGCACCCCGCCGGGTTTCGTCCAGTGGAACGCGACCGCCTGGCCGTCGCGGTGCTCGTAGCCGACGCCGTCCTGCCGGCCGGGCTGCGTCGCGCCGAACCAGCCGCTGCCTTCGGGGTCGAACGGCTCGCCGGCGTGGTCGCGCGCCACGCTGCCGAGCGGGAAGTACGTGCGGTCGTGGACCCCCTTGACGAACTGGAACGCCGGGTCCCCCGAGCGCGAACGGATCGGGACTTCGGGCCGCGGCATCGGGCAGCACGGCGGCGACTCACCCAGCGCCGCGTATTCCTTTCCGCTCTCCTGGTAGTCCCAGCACTGGCCCTCGGGGCCGCAGCCGTAGACGCCGCCGAAGTCGAGCAGCCGGCGTTCCCAGGTCTCCGGTCCCCACAGGCAGCGCGGGTGCTGGCGGTCGAACCACTGGCGCTTGACCCAACTGTTGCCGTTCCAGTGCGCGTGCGGGCGCGAACCGAAGACCGCGTAGAGCAGGCCCTCAAGCTTTTCCAGCGCCAAGGCGAACTTGCCGCCCAGCGTGTCCTCCCAGTTGATCTCGCCCGGGCCGGCCGGCGGCGAGCCCTTGGGCAGCACCCGCACGCCGGGCGGGTGCAGGTCGGACCACTTGAGCTGCGCCGGGTACTGCCCGCCAGGCGTGGCGAACCCCTCCTCGCCGTGCGAGTGCGTGCCGTAGAGGGCGTGCTGGTCGCTGGTGATGTCGACGAACGGCATCAGACGCCCTCCAGTTCGAAGCGCACCTTCGCGGGCACACGCAGCGTGTCGCCGTTCGGCACGTTCACCGGCGGATCGATAGGCGTGACCCACATCAGCTCTTCAGCGCCGCCGACGGCGCCGTAGACGGCAAGGCCGCTGAATGGGCCGACCGTGCCGCCCGTCGAATTGAGCCACTGCGGCGTGTTGCTCGACTCGATGCGCGGCGGCGGGCCAGCGACGTACGTCCAGGACGACAGCGCAACCGCGCCGAAGTCGGCATGGAAGTGCGGCTCGAGCTCGGCGTACGTCGTGCGGCGGGTGATCTTCGGCGCGCTGCTCAGCACCGGCCGACAGTAGGTCGCGTCGTAGCGGCTGCCGGCCTTCTGAAAGGCGTAGCGCGCAAACCGCAGCGCGAAGTCGCGCGTCACGCGCGTGCCGAAGATGCGCGCCTGGTAGCGCAGGTGCAGGCTCGTGCCCGGGCGCAACAGCACCGGCGCGCGGAACGCGGCCGCGGCGACGAGCTTGCTGCGCGAGCTGTCGGCCAGGAACGCCAGCGTGATGGGGAAGCCGCCGATCTTGCGGAAGTCGCACAGCCAGTCGAGCTCGCCCGAAGCGTCCCACTGGTGCATGTAGGGGTAGATGCAGACGTTCGGGTTGTATGGGTCGCAGTCGGTGCCGCAGCGCTTCCGCGGCCGCTGCCACGGGTAGCCGAGCACCGGCTCCCACGATTCCTTCGGCGTCCACTCCGGCGGTGGCTGCTCGATCTCCTCGGGCGTCCACGGGAAATCCCACGCCGAGCCGGCCTGCGGGCTCCACGAGTGGTCGTTCGGGAACGTGACCTCGGGCGAGACCAGCGCGCCGCCGTCGGCTTCGAGAGAAGCGGTGAACGCGACGGCCTGGCGCGCGTAGCCGAACGACGTGCGCATCGGGCTCGTGTAGCAGCCGCCCTCGTTGGCGTTGGCGTCGGTGCATTGTGCGAACGTGAGGTTCGGGCCGAACGACGCGCCGCCGGCCGGGTTCGGCGAGCTGTTCGGGTAGCCAACCGTTGCGCCGCAGACACCGACCTGGAACGTCATCGCCGCCTGGTACGGCGGGAAGATCTGGCGCAGGACGTATTGGATGCCCTCGTACGCGAGGATGTTCGGCGCGACGAAGCGGCCGAGCTCGGCCCCCGTGTCGTGATCCATCAATCGCACGAGGAACGCGCCCATCAGTACGTCCCCCGATAGTGCGAGCGCGTGCAGACGAACGCGTCGATGCCCGGGTCGGGCGCGGCGAAGATCAGCACCACGTCGCCGACCACCAGCGGGTTGACCCACTGGCCGCCGGCGCCCTGCTCCTCGATGTTGAAGACGTTGTTGTACGCCGCGCCGCCGCCGACCTGCGTCCAGACGCCATCCGCGTCCATCGTGGCCTGCACGGCCGCGTAGCGGAACGGCGGCGAGCTGCCGGTCTTCGACGTGATCATCGCGAACGCGGCCGTGACGCTGCCGCCGCCTCCGCCGCCGATGCGGGCGACCGTCCAGGCGATCTCGGGGTCCTGGCGGTCCTCGACCGGCTCGACCCACAGCAGCCGGGCCGTGCCCGAATCGCCGCTCTCCAGCCGCGACGCGACGCCGATCGCGACGTCGGCCGAGGTGTGCGCCTCATCCACCATCCGCACGCGGACGACGCAGACACCGTCGACGCAGGCGCGGACGATCGCCTGGTCCTTCGCGGGCTCGAGCAGGATCGCGAACTTGCCGGGATGCGGACTGGACGGCGTTACGCCGCGCAGCGCGACGCGCTGCTTGAACTCGTCCTCGTTGTCGACGCGCTCGATGATCGGGCCTTCGATGCCGAGCACGTCGAAGCGCTCGCGATCGGCGCCGCTCTCGTTGCGGACCAGCACGATGCCGGTGTCTCGCAGCTCGCGCACCGCATCGCGTCGGGCGCTGCGCTGGCGCTCCTGGAAGTCGCGGGCGGCGTCGACAAACGTGTTGAACGTCGCCGCCGGTATGACCAGCGGATCGCCGCGCTTCACCTTCTGCATCGGGCCGGCCATCGCTCAAATCCCCAACAGGCTGAGATCACCGTCGGCATAGACCTTCTCGATGTAGACGGCGATCGGCTTCTTCACGAGCGCCTTGGCGGCCGCGTCCTCGGCGTCGGCGTAGCGCACCCAGAGATACTCCCAGCCCTTCTTCGCAATGCCGGTGATGTCGCCGATGGTCAGGCCGGTGACGTTGGGGCTGGCCGCGAAGCGGAACGTGATCTCCCAGTCGCCCTGGCCTCGCTTCGTGCCGGCCGCGCCGAGGAACAGGCACTCGCCGGCGGCCAGGCCCTTGAACGCGCCGCTGTTGACGCGGCCGGTGAGCGCGAAGAGCGTCGCTTTGTACGGCTCGGTCACGAGCGTCGCGTCGAGATAGTGCGTCTCGGAGAAGTGGTAGACGGGGACCGTGATGTCCACGCCCTCGACGCTGTCGGCCGTGACGCCGATGGCGCCCTTGAAGTCGGGCGCGGTCTGGCTGGGCGGCGCATAGGACGCGACGGTCTGGCGGCTGTGCGTGATGTGCTGCGTGCCGCCGCCGGTGTCGAAAGCGAAGACGCTCTCGTTCGTGGCCGGGACCGTGCCATAGCGGACGGTTCCTTCCCACAGCATCTCGCCGACCGGCTGCACGCTGACCGTGTCGCGCGGTAGGAAGAGCAGCCCGCCGCCCCAGGGGTCGTAGAGCGCCGGCGAGTTGGCAACCAGGGCATTGCGCGCTTCGACGTCGTCGTCCGTGCCGCGGATCGTGTAGCGCAGCTCGACCGACGGGTTCGTGCCCGTGGTGACCAGCCGGCTCTCGAACTTTTCCACGACCTCGACGGGCAAGGTTCACGCCCTCCGTGGCGTTGCCAGTCCATCGTTCCATCACGCAAAGGTCAGTCCGCCCGTGACCGCCGCGTCGGCCAGGCGCTTCGTGTGCTTGGCGATCTGCTCGGTGTTCCGCGCCGTGCGTTCCTCGGCGTCGCCGCCGAGGCCCAACAGCGCGGCGGGATTGAATGTGCCGGTGACGCTGATCTTGCCAGCCAGGACGTCGGCGACGCCGGCGAGCTGGTCCTTCAGGTCCCCGGGGAGCTTGGGCTTGCCGGGCGGCGCCTTCTCCGTCTCGGCTTCCTCGCGCTTGCGCTTCGCTTCCGCGAGCGCTTCGTCCAGCGCCTTGCGGGCTTCGGCGAGCTGGCGCTTCGTCTCGGCGATCTTCGCGTCGGTGTCGGCGTCGAGCGCTTTCTGAGCCTCTTCGAACTGCCTCCCGATCTCGGCCAGCGTGGCTTCGTTCACGGCCGCCGACTGTTCGCGCTCGCTTTGCCGGCGCTGTTCACGTTCCGTCAGCGCGCCGGTGCGCCGACGCTCAACCTCGGCGGCGCCCTCCGCGAACTCCTGGTCGGCCATCTGCTTGGCCGCCGCGGCCTGCTCGTCGGTGAGCTGGCCGAAGAGGTTCATCAGGTCGAGCCAGCGCTTGGTGAGCCAGTTCTGGATGATGCCCCACGCCTGCCGCAGGTCGGACGTGAAGTTCGTCCAGGTCTTCGAGAGGAACGCGGTGGTCTCGATCCAGGCGACTTCGAGGGCGTGAAAGACCTGCTGCGCCGCGGCCAACGCGCCGAACCACATGGCCTGCGCCGTGCCGATGAAGAAGCGCTTGGCCTCCAGCCACGCCCGGTTCAGCGCATCGACCCCCTGTTGCCACGCTAACTTCAGCGCCAGCCAGAGGATCTGCGCAGCGAGCGTGATGTCGCCCGCGGCCAGCGCGTCGGAAATGCCGCCTACTACCTTATATATGGCGTCGCGCAGCCACCGGAACTGCTCGCCCAGCCAGGCCAGGGCCTCGCCGCCGGCGCCGGTGTAGACCACGATCGCGCCGCCCAGGCCGGCCACGGCGGTAATCGCCAAGCCGATCGGCGAGACCAGCGCGGCGATGGCGCTGCCGATGATGCCGAGCGCAGTGCCGACGCCGGAAACGATCGTGGCCAGTCCGCCCAGTGCCGCGCCGAGCGCGGACGCCGCCACGCCGAGCGTGATCAACGCCGCGCCCGCGGCCGCCACGCCTGCGGCGACCTGGAACACCGTGACGACCAGTGCCTTGTTTTCCTTGACCCAGTTCATGAACGCCACGACCGCGCGCGTGACCTTGTTGGCCAGCTCTGTGATCGTCGGCGCGAGGGCCGAGCCAATCGTGAAGACGGCCTGCTTGAGCACACGCCAGACGGTGTCCAGGGCATCGGCGAGCACGGCCGCGTCCTTTGCGGCCTGCGTGGAGACGGTGAGACCCAGCGCCCGGGCCTGCTCCTGGAACTTGGCGAGCCCCTTCGCGCCGTCCTGGATCAGCGGCAGCAGGCGTGTGCCCGACTTGCCGAAGACCTCCATCGCCAGTGCGGCGCGCAGCGTCGGATCGGTGATGCGGCTGATCCGGTCGGCGATCAGTTTGAACTGCTGCTCGGGATTGAGCCCCTTCAGGTCGGCAATCGTGAGACCAAGCTGCGCGAGGGCGTCGGCGGCGCTCTTCGATCCGCCGATCGCTTCCGAGATGGTCTTCTGCATCTTGCGGATGCCGGTCTCGAGCGTCTCCAGATCGGCGCCGGCCAGTTCCGCGGCGAAGCCCAGCTCCGACAGCGTCTCGACGCTTACACCGGTGCGGGCCGACATCTCGTCGAGCGAGTCGCCCATGTCGGCGAAGGTCTTCGCGGTCCCGAACAGCGCGGTGAGCGCCGAAGCGCCAATTGCGCCCAGGCGCGTGCCGATGGATCGCAACCCCTCGCCGAAGGCCTGGAGGCGCTTCTGCGCCGCGCGCAGGCCCTTGGTGAGCTTGTCGCTGACGCCCAATTCGATGAACGCTCGTCCGGCGCGGATGCCCTGTGCGGCGGCCATGCATCAGCCTCCCCGCACGCTGTTGGCCCAGGTCTTCGGCAGGTTGGGGCGCTCCTTCTCCAGCGCGGGCCCCATGAACGGGCGAGGCGCGATGCGCACCTTGCGCGCGCGGACCTTGCCCTTCCGGCGGCGCTCGACGGCCGTCGTGCCGCCGAATTCCAGGGTGTGCGGTGCGTCCGTGGTGCGATTGATGCGCGCCGGACCGACGACGACCGATTCGGTGGTCGGGTCGTAGCCGAAGAAGATGAAGCGTTTGAGCAGCCCGGTATGCGAGTGCGGCGGCGTACCCGGCGGCGCGGAACCCTTGCGTGTGCGGATGCTGTGTCTAGCCGTGATGCGGATGAACGCGCCGGCCTTCGACAGTGCCAGGCGCTTGGCCTTGTCGACGGCCCGCACGACGGTCTGCCGGTCGAAGAACAGATGCTTGATCCGCATGTCGATCACGGGGCGGGGTTCCTCTGGATGCCGCTGTGCGCCAGGTTCACCTTCAGCTTGTTCGCCGCGGTGGACCAGCCGATGACGGTCACGTACTGCGTGTTGACCAGGTCGCCGACGTCCATGCATTTGCCGGCGGTCGGTGAAAGCACGAGCAGCAACCCCACGCTGAGGAACGCCGCCGCGTCGACCGTCACCTCGCCGCTGGCGACGTAGCTGATCGGCTGGCCCGCGACGGCCGAGTTCACGGCGATGCCCGCGACCTTGGCCTTGTCGACCGTCGCGTCGCACTCGGCCTTGCGCGCCTTGCCATCGGACGGGTCGAGGTAGACGAACTCGCCCGCGTTGATCGCCTCGCCGGCCAGCGCGCCCTGCGTCGCGCCGCTCTGGAGCACGCTGCCGCTGGTGAACGTGTAGGTCGCCATGCTGTTTCCTCATCTGCAATACGGGCGAGCGCCCGCGGCGCGCCGATTCAGCGCGCCGCGGGTCGCTCGAGTTCAGTCATCACCCGCCGGTGGGCGGCGGCGTGGTCTGGGCCGTCTTGGCTCCGATCTGGCCGAAGCCCAGCGCCCCGATCAGGCTGGCGATCTTCTGGGCCACGTCGTCGCCGCTCATGACCTTGTTGAGCGACACCGCTTCCTCGGCGTCCGCCTCGGTGAGGGCCTTGACGATCTTGCCGACGGCCGCGGTCAGCACGGTGCCGAGCGCCTGCTGCTGGGCGATCGAGTTCTGCGCGGCCAGGTTCTGCTGGTTGACCGCGTTGCTCATCGCCAGGTTGTGGTAGAACGACGGACCGTCGCCCAGCGACTTGAAGTTGGTGGACGACACGCTCTGGATCACTTCTTCCGGAAGAGGCATATGCTTTCTCCTTGTGCTTGCCTCACTCGAACCCGCCCGGGCCTCCGTACCCGGGCATCTTTCGATCGATGAACACGTCCTTCAGGACGGTGATGTTTGCCTTCGCGGCCGTGCCGCTTTTCGCATGCGGGTCGAAATCGCTCGGCCGCAGCGCCCGCGTCTTCTTCGGGTCACGATGGCAGTTGGCGGTCAGCGCCATGAGCGAGCTCATCCGGCCCCATTCATCGCGCGACCGGCCGTCGGCCATCGCCAGCAGCTCGCGCAGCGTCAGCCTGCCGGGGTCGATGCCGACGATTCCGGCGCAGCGCCAGATGAGCTGCCAGCATTCGCGAGCGCCCGCTCCACGACCTTTTCCAGTTCGCCGCTTTCCAGCCGCTTCTCCACCAGGTCGCGGGCGCGATCCATCACGTTCCACGTCGTCTGAAGCACGCGCTGAAGGTTCGCCCGATCCCTCGGGCTCGGGGAAAAACCCACGAGGTCCTCCAGCAGGGCCTTCGTCGCGTGCTCGATCGCGTCGCCAGCCATCGCGCGGCCGAACTCCTCGTCACTGACGCCCTTGGCGTCTGCCTCCGGCTTGCAGACGGCGTAGACCACGTCGCACAGCAGCACCGGATCGCGGATCAGCTGTTCGATCAGCTTGCCCTCGACGATCTCGAGCAGGTCCACGCTGAGCAGCGAGCGGACGCGCTTGACCGCGTCCACGTTGATTGCGATCGTCCAGGTCCGGCCGGCGTTGTCGTTGAAAGTCTTCATGGCTTACCCGCCAATCCAGCTCGGCGCCGTGGCCGAGTACGTCACCTTCGCCGTGACCGAGACGGTGATCGCCTCTTCCAGCGCCTCGCTGCGCGAGAAGGCCGTGATCATGAAATCGGCCTGCAGCCCCTGGCCGCCCGGGCCGTCGAGCACCTGGAGGCCGATCGCTTCGTTGTTCAGGTAGGCGTTCTTGATCGCTGTGAATCCGGCATCCGCCGTATCCCAGACCATCTCGAATTCGACGCTGGCTTCCTTCAGCGTCGCGACCGTGGCACGCCAGCCGCTGTTCGCGCGAGTCGTGACGTCGGCCTCGCCGGTTTCGAGATTCAGCGTCACGTCGCGCGTATTGCCCAATGCGGTCCACGCGCCGCCGCCTCCCTGGCCGCCGACCTTGTAGTTGAGCACGGCCTCCATGCCGAGCTTGATGGCCATTGCACTGCCTCCTCACCGTGTGTAGCCGACGACCAGCAGCAGGTGTCCCGACGCGCCCTGGACTTCGAACTCGGTGAGGTCGACGCCTTCGAGCAGTGCCGCCGCGCCCGGCGGCCACGACGCCGGCGTGCCGCCGCGGAAACGCACGTTCACCGGGTTCGTGTTCTTGACGCTGGCGATGATCGTGGCGTTCATCACGGTCGAGACATCCGCCAGCTTGACGTACGAGCCGGAGCCGAGGCTGAACGACTTCAGGTAGACGTTGACCATCGTTTCACCCGACCCCGGGCTCGCCGCCCGTCTCGCCTTCGCCCGGAATCACCTGTGCGTACTCCGGCAGGTACTTCTGACTCAGCCGC
>WBZO01002081.1_pt2 | contig 24318 bp, 26 predicted proteins | sample 5204261 | NCBI WGS metagenome assembly WBZO01 (sample SAMN12412400, study PRJNA552823) | activated sludge metagenome | isolation source: activated sludge from anammox sidestream of wastewater treatment plant... | place: USA: North Carolina | collected 2017-09
TGGATTTAATACCGCATTCATCATTGATGAATCGACAAAGAATTATATTTGCAGTAGCGATCCAAGGTCTTCAGAAATTATTGTTCCATTATTACGCGGAAGAGATATTAAAAAATGGAAATATGAATTTGACGATAAATGGTTAATAAATTCTCACAATGGGATTCGCTCAGAAGGCATACCGAGGATTGATGTTGAGAAAAACTATCCTGCGATATACCAGTACCTTTTGAGGTATAAAAAAGAACTAATTAATAGACAAGATAAAGGTGAACACTGGACTAATCTTCGAAATTGCGCTTACCTAAACGACTTCTCAAAAGAAAAGATTCTGTGGGGAGAATTATCAGATAGACCAAAATTTGCATTTGATGGCAATGGTTATTTCGCTGAAGCTACATTATTTATAATGACTGGGAACAACATAAAATATATTCTAGGAATACTAAATTCTTCCTTATCGAATTGGTATTTCAACTTAATTTCAACAAGTTCCGGTATGGGAACTAATAGGTGGAAAAAGTATAAGATTGAATCTTTCCCAATCCACGATGCTGATGCTTCTACTCAGACTTCTCTCTCCAAATTAGTAGATGAAATAACATCAACAAATTCTGTGGAAAATAGGCTAAATATAGAAAATCAAATAAACGATTTAGTTTATAAGATATATGGTCTTACTGATGAGGAAATCAGAATTATTGAAAGTAGTAAAAATGATTAAACTATCTCGCTCAAAAATAGAATTGCTTTTTGACTGCCCTAGATGCTTTTGGTTATACGCTGGTAAAGGTCTTGCTCGCCCTTTTGGTGCCCCTTACACGATCAACAACGCTATAGACTACCTACTAAAACAGGAATTTGACGAACATAGAAAATTAGGCACACCTCACCCCTTAATATTGCGAGAAGGTATTGATGCAATTCCCTTTAGTCATCCAGACATAGATAAGTGGAGACACAATTTCACTGGAATTCAGCATCATCATGCCTCGACAGATTTTCTCGTGTTTGGAGCAGTTGATGATGTGTGGGTCGATTCGCAAGGAAGTCTTATTGTGGTGGACTACAAAGCCTCAGGAGCCAAAGAAGGTGAGCTATACGACAGCTACAAACGCCAGATGGAGATTTATCAATGGCTATTGAGACAAAACGGATTCAAAGTACTGGATCGGGGCTACTTTGTATACTGTCGCGTGAACAAAGATGATGGATTCGAAGACGGTCAGTTGAGTTTTAACGTTAAAGTTCAGTCATACGATGGTAAAGCAGATTGGGTAGATGAAAAACTGACTGAGGCCCGAAAAGTTATAGATTCGCCAATTCCAGAACCAAGCCCAGAGTGCATTTATTGTAAATACATTAAGCAAAGTAATCTATTTTAAATATGTATATATCGCAAATTAAAATAAAGAATTTTCGAAAATTTTCAGATGAACTAATTTTAGATTTAAGAGATGGACTAAATGTTTTAATTGGGGAAAACAACTTGGGAAAAACTGCGATAGTTGAAGTACTTAGTGCATGTCTGTCTGTCGGAGATGTATCTAAACCCATAAGGATTGTTAAGGAAGATTTTCATGAAATGTCACAACCCATTGAGGTAGTAGTAACATTCGATTGTTTATCATCCAATCAACAAGCTGCTTTTTTACAAGGACTAAAACTTAATCAAAATTCATTAGACCAAGCAAAACTAATACTAAAGTTTGAGTTTACTTGGCGTGAAGATCGTCCAATTTTGAAGATATTTTGCGGTGAAACTCAAAATCAAATAAAGTTACAAGGGGATGATCTTTTTTCATATCTGACGTGTACATATTTACCAGCATTAAGAGATGTAAATAGTGAATTTCGAGTTGGTAGAAGCAATAGGATTAGTACAACAGTAAAGTCGAGGTTTGTTTTAGATGAGGATAATGAGGATAAACAGTTCATGTCAATTTTTGAACAAGCTAACAAATCTGCTCTTAGCTATAGTTATCAGAACAGCGGCGGTACAGATATTAAACCAATTCAAGACTATCAAACAGATACTAACGAAAACATCACAAAGCTGTCATTAGACAAGGACGACAACCATATAAGTTTGGCATTCGTTGATACTCAATTCGATCATTTATTAAGAGGCTTAATAATGAAGACTAATGGAGGGAGTCTAGATATTTATAGAAACGGCTTGGGCTATAACAATCTAATTTATATTTCTACAATACTGGCTGATTTGGCAAAAGCTTCATCTATTCAAGCCCATGGCTATCATTGCTTGATAGTGGAAGAGCCCGAGGCTCATCTTCATCCCCAGCTACAACGTCTATTACTAGGATATCTGAAAGAAAACTTTTCTGGAGTACAAATAATTTTGACTTCTCATTCACCTACGATTGCTTCAGATACACCACTAGACAAATTAGCAATTCTAGTGCGTGGTCTCAATGGCGTTACAGGAATGACGGTTGCTTCCTTGATCCCCAATCTATCTCATCAGAATTTACTTCAAAGATACCTCGATGTCACTAGATCGCAACTTTTTTTTGCACGGAGGATTATTTTCGTTGAAGGCGTGACTGAAGCCATGTTAATTAGAGCATTTTGGGACTATTATTTTGCAGATTCAGACAAAAAGTTTGATAGAAAAGGAGTTGAGATTGTCAACATTGATGGGGTATCGTTTGAGCCATATATCGATCTAGTTAAGAACATATACTCCAAAACAAGCGTGAGAGTTGCTGTGATTACCGATGACGATCGTGGGACTAATTGTGACGAATCAATGCGATTTACTAATTCAGACGGTGAAGTTAAAAATTCAACCGATATTGAATCTATTTTTGATTCTGCTCCTAAATCAGCTCGTTACATAAATCTAGAAAATTTGGTTACAACCTTATTACAGAATGGATCAAAAATAAACATATTTGGAGCAAGAAAAACTTTTGAGGTCGAAATTGGAATGCAGTCAGGACAAGATATTAGCTTGATGGAAAAATTTGCAAATATTGTTTTTGCAGCTGATGCTAAAACCAATCCGAAAAAAATGGGAATAGAGCTTTGGAAAAAAGTTAGGAGTGATAAGACCAAATTTTCAGAATCAATTCTGAACTGGCTATCTTCAGATGAAAAAGAAGGCAACTTTATAGTGCCAAAATACATCTCAGATGCATTTGATTTTTTGAATACAAATGATGAAGAATCCAACAACACAACAATTAGCAGCAATTAAACAAAGAGGTAATTTTGTTTTAACTGCCATTCCAGGAAGTGGAAAAACATTTGTAGTTGGAAAAAGAATACACGATTTGCACTCAACGGAAAAGTTACTTCCACATCAAGGAGTTGCATCGCTTTCGTTTACAAATAACGCATCTAAAGAAATTGAAGATACATATTTTGCAACTAGTGGGAAAAGAATAAGAGGTCCAGATTTTGTCGGCACAATTGACAGTTTTTTGAATCATTTTATTGTTTCTCCTTACGGTCACCTTGTCATGGGTGATCAATATAAGACTCCCACCATACTGACGAGTAATGAGTTCATTTATAAGGTATACCCTGTGATGAAAAAATATGCGAAAACGTATGCTCCTTTAGATGTTACTTATAGATTAGATGGGAGCACGACTCATAGTTTATCTGGCAAAGAGCAGTTAATGAAACATATGATGTATCAAAGCAATTTGTTAAGCCTGGGAGATATCAGCTACTACGCGATGAAAATACTTGAAACTACAAATTTAGCCACATGTCTAATTAATAGATTTCCTTATCTGATGATTGATGAGGCGCAGGATTGTTCAGATGTCCAGATGAAAATAATCGATATTCTGGCTAATGCTGGTCATAAAAATATTATGTTAATTGGAGATCCTTACCAATCAATTTATGTTTGGAGGAATGCAAATCCGGAACTGTTTATAGGTAAATCAAATAGTTGGGATTCACTATCTCTCGATATTAGTCAAAGAAGTGGAGATGCAATATGTAAATTATTGAATATGTTTCATCAAGAAAACGACCGTATTGCTCCTTGTGATGATGTGCAAGACTGTCAGGTGATTGTAATCAGCACCGAAAATCTTGAAGAAGTAAATTCGGCAGTTAAATACTTCTCAAACAAATGTAATGAGATGAACATAGAAATAGCTGTGGAAAGTACCGGAATTTTATGCGGAAGCAACAACCTTGTGAATAGGTTTTCTGGTATTAAAGAAAATAACATGTATTCACAATGGAAAACAGATCATTCATCGTGCTATTCGCTGCCTATTCGTGCAAAATCGAAATTATATAAGACTGACTACCTAGGAGCAGTACATTTATTAACTAGTTATTTCTATTATCAATTAAATGATGAGTTACCAAAAACCAATGAGGACTTAGAGAGTAGTGGATTGTTATCGATAGATAAAAAGGTATTAATTTGGCATTGTATTCATAGTATTCCAAACTTTGACATGACTTTAGATGCCTGGATTTCTACAACAAATGATGTTTTGGCTAATACGTCTAAATTGCTAGGATTTGAACTTAAATATCCATTAAAAAAGAAACAGTACCGCAACGGAAGTGAACCTACAGGTGACATGACTTCGTGGCTCGTTGAAAGAAGTGAGTCAACTTATTTGCTTTCATCGGAAATGAATGTTGAAACCATACATCAAGCAAAAGGTAAAAGTTATAATGCTGTCTTAGTTCCGTTTGTTTCTCGAAGTCAAAAGGTTAATATTAATAAACTATCTACAGCTCTATCCAGTAAGGATTTATTCAGAAATGATTCATGCGAAGATGAGCGATGTATTTATGTTGCTTTTTCAAGGCCAAAAAGATTGTTAGTGATATCAGTTCCCAAAGATCAGGATTTAAATCTATTCAATGAATTCACAAAAATGCAATCTAGCGAACTTCAAACTTTATTGACTTCTATCTCCAACGATTAAGATTTATAATATTGTTATGTCGCCTCAGAAAATCGGTAAAAAACTAAAGGACGCAAGAAAGAAGCTTGGGCTCAAGCAATCTGAAGTGGCTGAAAAAGCAGATATCAGTGTTAATTACTATGCTCGTATTGAGCGTAATGAAGAAAATCCTACTTTAGAAACTTTGGAGCGTGTATTGAAAGCTTTGAAACTTAAATCTTCAGACGTACTCTCGTTTTAATCCTTCTTAAGCTTGATTGGATCAATTTTTCCGGATTGTTCATCTTCTACAATTTTATGAGCGGCCATGTGAGCCAAGGCAGCTTTTTCCTCAAGATGCTTAATTGCATCTTCTCTTGTGCAGGGCAAGTTTTGAGTTTTCAGGAATCGAATCGTTGTCTCGATGTCCTGTTCGCTAATTTGATAACCTGAGTTTTGCGTCATATGGTCGAAGTATAGCATTTTATATGTACCTCCCAAAATTCAAAAAATTAAACATATCTACGGCGAAGCCGCCGCCCTCAAGGCGGCGCATAATCTCCCTGCTTTTTGTTTGTGACAATATATTTAAACTACCTTCCCAAAGCACATTTCTGTCAATTATTGCTAGTTTCCGGTGATGATTGCCCACACAAAGTAAAACTTGAATTCCTAGGGCTTCTAGAGCCTCAATTTCACTCTCGGATTGGACTTCATAGCCGTCACTGTGATCATTTGGGTCGCGAGTTATGATATAGACTTTTACCCCTCTGGCATAGGCACGTTTTAAGTTTGGCCAGAGCGTTTTCATTCGGCTAGAGGTAATAAATGGACTTTCAATGATTATTTCCTCTGTAGCTTGGTCAAGATCCATCAAAAAGGCTCTATAAAATGACTTTTCATCATGGAGTGTGGAGCTGTAGTTATTCATGGCTCACCTCCATGTTATCAATAAATACGATCTGACCATCTACCTCTTTGATCCCGAGTTCATCCAGTTTATAATACGTCCTTATAACACTGTCGAATAAGGGTTCCACCTGTGAGACAGTGAGCTCACTGATACAAAAAATCCTCCCACTCGGGAGGTTTTTTGTATGTGTTGAAATGAGGTATATCTTATTTCAACTTTGCAGGAATCCATGTGGATACCGTCACGGGAATGCGTTCCTCTCCTTCCACCAGTTTCGGCTTTCCTTTTTGCACATACTGATCTTTATATCCATTTGCCAGCATTTCCAAAAAGTAGGTGACGTTGGTAAAGCGGGTGAGCAATTTGGGAAACAGAAAACTGTGTTTTTCTTCATATTCCGGCTTTGGTTCGCCGCGCATGCAAAAATCAGCGGATTGAACGCCGAGTTGCCTGCTGGTCTCGGCATACAGCGCCGCAAGGGGGTCTTCACTGCCGTCAACAAGAAGCTTTCCCGAGGTTGAACTATCACGTTTCAAAATAAATCCCGGGGGTAAATGCGAAGGATCGATTCGACCAAGCGCGTCCATGTGATCCACAGGAACGTTACCCGCACACTGTACAAGATATTGCTCTCCCGATGGCGCCATGTGATAAATCTTTCCGCGAAATGTGTTCATCCCCGATTCGATCACCGTCCGACGTTGGCCGTCATAACGGACGCGGTAAAACGTTCGGAGTCCTTTTGCCGCTTCATCCACAAGTCTTGCCAATAACTCATCGGGGTAAAGGAGGATCTTCTTTCCCGTCGCGTATTCGCGTTTCGTTAACATGCCCGCTTTTCCCAATTCCTCCCGAAGTTCCGCAACAGACGCAGGGATAAATCGTTCATCGGCAATCCGTCGCCTAGGTAGTTCGTTCCGTGGTGTACCCTCTCCCATAGCCGTAGTGTAATAAAGGAAATCCGGTTTGTCGAGGAAATACGACAAAAATTTATTCGTGCTTTGGAGCGACGAATACAATCCGTGTCCGATGCAGACCATCGAGACTCCCGGGATTGATAAGGACAGCCATGTCTTCATCTTCCGTAGGCTTTATCGTGAAATCCACAAGAGGACTTTCAGCTCCGAGCGTGAGTTCCTCTCCCCTGCGTGCTCGAAGCACGGGAAACGAAACAATGCCCAGACCCCGACGTGAACCCTGGGTATCGACGGTCATCGACCAATCGCCGTTCACTTTTACCATGAGGCGCGGAAGGTCAAGCCCCCTTCCAGGATCAGTGGAAATCGTGACATCTCCAAAGGGCAAACGTCGAACGGGACGCAAGAGGTCGTTGGTCACCGAATTTTCGCGCACCACATACAATCCTCCGTGAACTTGGGCAAGCACTTGTGCCGAATTTTCTTTTTGCAACATAGAGGAGGTATTATAGCCAAAATCGGCTTCGGATGCAAAGGAACGGAGCATATCCTTACGTTTCATCGCAAAGCGACATCGACCAATGCGCCATGCTATGATTGGTGCAATAGATATGAATGCCGTCAATCCCGCCGTACTGTTTGCCGCACGCACCGAAGAACAGGTTGCAGAGTACTTTACTTCCGTCGGCGCCGTTTCTCCCGCAACCGCAATACCCGTGCCCGTCGACAAACTCAGGGAAATTCTTGAAGCACCGGAATTTCTTGAAGTTCCGCTCGAACGCTATACATTTATAAAAAGAACGCCGCAGGGGACATACTATCTCGATCGCACGGCCCTTGCGGTACAGCAACGGATACTTCGCACCGTTCTTTTCGTCATATTTATTTTCGTCGCGTTTATCAGCCTTGTCGGCGTGCTTTTCGGGTTCTTCGGATTTATTACGAATTCCTGATATGAATAAGCGATCGAGTACGCCAAAAAATCCGCGTTACTTCGCCTGATATACCCCTAACCACCGATATGGTACAGTGATATCTGTCACCCTATGACAAAACAGGAAAAAGCGCTCGAAATATACAAACGGCTGAAGAAATTCATGCCCGATCCCAAAATCGAACTGGATTTCAAAAATCCGTTTGAGCTTCTGGTAGCCACCATCCTTTCCGCACAATGCACCGACAAACTGGTTAATCAGGTGACCCCCGCACTGTTTGCCAAATACCCCACCCCGCAGGCGATGGCGAAAGCGGATGTCTCCGACATCGACAGGCTTACGATCAAAATAAACTTTCATGCCAACAAGGCAAAAAACATCAAAGCCGCTTCCGAAATGCTCGTTGAAAAATACGGCGGCGTCATGCCCAAAACCATGGAAGAACTGGATGCCCTCCCCGGTGTTGCCCGAAAGACGGCAAACGTCATATTAGGAAGCGCATTCGGTATTGCGGAAGGGATTGTTATTGATACGCATGGTATCCGCCTTACCAACAAACTGGGACTGACGACATCGAAGGATCCCGTAAAGATCGAAGCGGAACTAATGGCGATGTTACCGCGTGAATACTGGATCGATTTCGGGCATCTTATCACCCTTCACGGGCGTCATATCTGTACTGCACGCCCGCATGATTGCTCCGACTGCCCGCTCGGGGACTTGTGTCCCGAATACCCCTGGCACTAATGCTATATTGCGGCGGTGAGGTTATAGACGGGAAGGATTATCGAAAAGATAATAAATCCCATTGCGGCGAGCAAAAGAAAGAAAAGCCCCATTTCGTACCGATAATCCACAAGCTTACTGATCATAATCATCTCGCCTGTTTTGTACCGGCGAAGTTTTTCATCCAGGACGCTTTCCGATTCGGGGCGAAGCGCCAAAATAGCGAAAATGACGACGACAAACACGACAGCACGCATTGTCGGGTTTGCATATGCCGGAAGCTCCATGCCGAAATCCTGGTACATCGCCGTGAGACGAGGCGTTACCATGAACTCTAAAATACCGAAAATAAGGGCGAGCGCTCCGGCAAAAATCCACGAAACGATGCTTCGTCGTTTGATAAGTTCTTTTGCGTCTTCTTTTTTGATATAGCCGAAATACGGTAATGCTGAATATTGCATCATAGGATGATTCCTCCTTCACTATCGTAAATCAGCAATACAAATTACGAAAGGAGGACTTTTGCCTTCGCCAATTCTGAAAGGGCAAGTTTGCGAAATGCTCGTGCCGCATTCCACCGGTCGGTAGCCCGGGTAAGGATAAGCGTGCGGAGTACAATACTGCCGGGATTAATTGCCTCTACTCCTTCGACCCGGGAATTTTCATGCACGTATTGTCCCATGGTTTTATGCTTGCGGAGGGTAGTAAGCGCCGCCGTAAGGGCTATTTCTGCGCTCTCAAGGGGTTGGTTCGTTTTTATCGGAATATCCACAATCACGCGGGCGCCTCGCTTGGAATAATTGATAATCTTCTTAATCTCACGGTTCGGGAATATATGGATTGCCCCGTTTTTGTCACGTAACCTGACGGTACGAAGACCCAATGATTCGGTTACCCCTTCGCTTCCCGCTATTTCCACATAATCTCCCACACGAATCGTGTCTTCGGTGAGGATAAATATCCCGGTAAAGAAATCTTCGATAAACGACCGAAGCCCCAAACCGATGACCAAACCCAAAACTCCCGCCGAGGCAAACAACGGCGTCATGTTGATTTTTAGCGTCGTTAACACGTAATAGCCCGCAACGGCATAGACCAACACGGTAAGCAAGCTTTTTAAGACAGAGAGATAGGTCGTCGTGCGGGAAGATTGAAGATTTTTGGGCACCCGGACCACTCGCTCAATAACAATATTGACGCCGAAAGCGGCAACGACGGGAACCAGTAATCGGAGGGCAAGTTCCAGATTCATGCCCCATATTATACCAATTATCGCACCTTGAAGCCATTTTCCCCGTACCGTACCGTCCCGGTATGGCGTATGATACGTCTATGTTACTGCGGAAACGTTTCAACCGATTTGCCGACAAACGGGGCACCTGGTTCCTTAAATCCATCGAAGACTCGTTGGTCGTCAAAATACTCCCCTTCCTTCCTCCCTGGCTCGAGACCTATCATTTGACCCTCTCGACGCTTTTCTGGATCGCTCTTATCCTCGTAAGCGGCTATCTTGCCATCCAAAACATCAATTACCTCTGGCTCATGTCCCTTGGGGTCTTCGGACAATACGTCACCGACCGCCTGGACGGCGAGGTGGGACGCGCCAAAAATACGGGACTTATCAAGTGGGGATTTTATATGGATCATTTTTTGGATTATCTCTTTTTGTGCGCCATCGTCATCAGCTATTGGTTCCTTACACCGTACGAGTATAAGTACATTCTCTTTGTGGTACTTGCCATCAGTGCCGCCTACTTCGTGCATATCGTGCTGTATTTTGGCATCACCGGCCAGTTTGAGGTCTCAAACGAAGGCGTAGGACCGTCGGAGTTTCGCATACTGGTTATTCTGTTAAACACCATGCTTATCTACCTCGATCGGATTATATTTGTGCCGTTGCTTCTCGTGTTTTTCGGCGCAAATATTTTCTACCTCATCATAAGTATTTATAAGACCCAAAAGAAAATATGGGCGATGGATATGCGTGCCAAAAACGAACAGGAAAAACGCACGTACCGGGTCCACTAACCGGTTACGTTGATGACATGCTCCAGTGACCGTACCGCATGGGAATCGGCAGACAGCATGATCGCAATGACGTCGATGCGGAGTTTTTTGGGTAGCTGTGGATGTTGCCCGATGAAATAGTGTCCCGTACGGATAATCTCATCTATTTTTCGTTTCGTGACGGCTTCTTTCGGACTGCCGTAATAGGCTGATGTACGCGTTTTTACCTCAACAAACACCAGGGTACCGCGGTCGACGGCCACAATATCCAGCTCACCTTTTCCGCCGCGATAATTCCGGGCAAGGATGATGTAGGATTTTTTTTGAAGATACGAAACGGCGAGCGACTCGCCGAGAAGGCCTATGTTACTTTGCGGCCTGGGGTTTGGTTGCTTCTGCAATGCGCGTTGCATCTCGTCCGATCTTACCGCGCAGATAATACAGCTTTGCGCGCTTGACGGCACCGTGCTTTTTGATTTCGATTTTTCGAATCCACGGAGAAATCACTGGGAAAATACGCTCGATACCGACGGCGGCCGCGCCCATCTTCCGTACGGTGAACATGGCGTTTTCATTACTTCCCTTGATGGCAATAACGATTCCCTCAAATACCTGGATGCGTTCGCGGGTTTCTTCCTTTACTTCGCGCTTGGTTTTGCCGGAGACTTTTTCCTTTTCGATCAGCTTGTAGTGCACGCGAACGGTATCGCCGACGTGCATGTCAGCGGTCAATTCTTTGTCACCATCTTTACCGGTCCAAACAATGTGATTTGCCATAGGAGTAGGTCAAGAAGCTTATTTTACCATTCCGGAGGCTTTGATACAAGCGCGGACATAGCTTATGAACAACGGGTGCGGCTCGAGCGGCCGTGAACGGTATTCCGGATGGTATTGCGTGCCCAAGAAGAACGGGTGAACATCGGTCGGCAGTTCGATAATTTCCGCCAGATTTTCGACGATTGAGCGACCGGAAAACACCAATCCCTTCTCTTCCAACTGCTTGGTGAAATCGTCGTTAAATTCGTAGCGATGGCGGTGCCGTTCCCACACGGTGCGGTTTGCGGGATCGCTATAGCCCGAAAATTCGCGGTAACTTTGGTCTGCAAGCGAACCTTCCGCTACCTTACATTCCCACCTGCCGAGGCGCATGGTGCCACCGTATGCCCGGCGCTTCTGATTTTCTTCCTGCATGGGATTCATGTGGATCACGGGGTACTTCGTGTGTTCGTCGCATTCCGTGGTGTTGGCACCTTCAAGTTTCAGCACGTTCCGTGCGTATTCCACAACAGCAAGTTGCATGCCGTAGCAAAGACCAAGATACGGGATTTTGTTTTCCCTCGCATAGCGGATGGCTTCCAACATGCCTTCCACACCTCTTGCTCCCCATCCGATAGGAACGATGACACCCGCCACCCCGGCAAGCAGTTTTTCGGGAGACGCACCTTTTTCAATTTTTTCGGAGTTCACCCAGCGGGTTTTGACCGTCACTCCCTCCGCCCATCCGGCATGATCGAGAGAATCCATAAGCGCGGCGTATGAATCACGAAGCTCATAGTCTCCCGTACCGAAGTACTTGCCGACAATTGCCACTTCAATCGATTTCTTTTTGCTTGCCTTGACCCGTTCCAGAAGTTCCTTCCAGTCGTCCATAGCTACCGCACGGTCGGGAAGTCCGAACATGGCAAGGATTTTTTGCGCGAATTGCTGTTCCTCAAACGTCTGCGGAACCGCATATGGCGTTTCCTCGTCGGGGTTATTGATCACGTTTTCCGGCTCAACGTTACAAAACATCGCAAGCCGTTCACGCCTACGGATGTCGATGGCTTTTTCGCCGCGGCATACGATGAAGTCGGGTTGAATTCCCATCGAAAGAAGGAATTTTACGGACAACTGTGTGGGCTTTGTTTTGGGTTCACCCAAATGATGCGGCGTCGGCAGATAGCTTACGTGCACATGCACGACCGGCGCTTTTTTGACGGTTTTTAATATGCGGGATGCTTCATAGTAGAGCATGTTTTGATACTCACCGGCAGTACCCCCGAGCTCAATTACCACAATCTCGGCATCATCCTTCTTTGCCGCTTCATCCATGCGACGCAAAATCTCATCGGTGATGTGCGGGATCGCCTCGACGTCTTCCCCTTTGTACTCGAAATTCCGCTCCCTGCCGATAACGGCGGAGTATATCTGTCCCATGGTCACAAAGTTGTGCCGATACACATTTTTCCCGAGGAACTTCTCGTAGGTGCCCATGTCCATATCTGCTTCGGTACCGTCATCACACAGGAACGGATCGCCGTGTTCGATAGGGTTAATAAGACCGGAGTCGAGATTGAGGTAGTTTTCAAATTTGACGGAGGTGACTTTGTAGCCTCTTGCCTGAAGGAGGTATCCAATGGAGGCGGCGGTAACGCCCTTTCCTAATCCGGAGAGCACGCCGCCCGAAACAAAAATATACTTGGTTCCTGTAGGGTGCATGGTTTAAGATACCAAAAAAAACCCTCCCCGTCAATATTTCTCCGTTTTTAACGGCAGGCAGGGCAGAGATATATCAGGATCGTTTCTTTTTGGTTGCTTTCAACGGTTTTTTTGCTGATTTCGGTGATTTTGAGGCTGATTTCGGGGCAAAATTCTTCTGAAACAGTGAATAAAAAACATCCCCCTTGGTGATGACCCCCACGACTTCATCGTCATCGTTTAATACCGGCAACTGGTCCACGTGCCGGACGATCATGCGGGAGAGCGCCCGCATAACAAGCGTCGTCTCACGGCAAAAGATAACCGTCGTGACCATAATGTCCCGGACTTTGAGCGGTGACAGCTCCTTGATCCGGCTTTCCATCGCCTCAAAATCCTGCGGCGTCTCCAAAAATTCCAACACATCCTGATAATTGGGATAGAGCCTGGCCAATAAATCTTTGCGGGTGATGATACCGACTAACTTGTTTTGACTATCGACGACGGGGACGGTATGCCAGTGTGTGGAGAAAATCTTTTTCCAGACATCTCGATAGGATGTATCAGGGGTTACGGTCATGACATCTCTGGACATGATGTCTGATACGGTCATTTGTGAAAGTATAGCACAAATGAAAAGTATCTTGTCAACGGGGAAGGATTATTGCGTCCTAAACGGAGAGGCTTTGTGCTTCCTTTTGCTGACCTTGAGTTCCAACATCGTGCGATGCAATACGGCGATTGCGGCGGCAAGTTCTTCTCCTTTGGCTTTCCGTGCAATCAGATCTTTTGCGGAATCCATGGCCTTTTTGATCTCGGATTCGTTGATTTCATCGGCATGTACCGCACGGGAAACAAGGATGGTCACTTCCCCTTTGGGACGAACTTCCATAAATCCCCCGCCGATCGCCAGATAAAATTCCTTGCCCTTGGCGGTAATCTTCACTTCCCCTTCCGCCAATTGGGTGAAAAGCGGCTCATGCTTGGCGAGCACTTCGATCGTCCCGTCGGGCGTCGGCACGGAAACCGAATTCACCTGTTCGGAGAACGCTTTTCGTTGCGGCGTGATGACGTCCAAAAGGAACTGATTCATACATTACTTTACCTCGTCGATGGTACCGACCATGTAGAACGCCTGTTCGGGCTTACTGTCATGTTTGCCTTCAAGGATTTCTTTAAATCCCCGAACGGTTTCTTCTACCGGGACATATTTGCCCGGTCTGGCGGTAAAGGCTTCCGCAACGAACATCGGTTGGGTGAGGAAGCGTTGGATTTTGCGTGCTCGGGACACGGAAAGCTTGTCTTCTTCGGACAATTCTTCCATACCCAAGATGGCGATAATATCCTGCAAATCCTTGTAGCGTTGTAACACCTTCTGGACGCCTCGGGCGACTTCATAGTGTTCTTTGCCTAACACCAACGGATCCAAGATACGCGAGTTAGCGGTCAGCGGATCGATGGCGGGATAGAGTCCCTGTTCGGCAATGGAGCGCTCAAGCGAAATGGTCGCGTCCAAATGCGCAAATGTCGTGACGGGAGCGGGATCGGTATAGTCGTCTGCAGGCACGTACACCGCCTGCACGGACGTAATGGATCCCTTCTTGGTACTGGTGATGCGTTCCTGCAAGGCTCCCATTTCGTCGGCAAGCGTCGGTTGGTACCCTACGGCAGACGGAATACGTCCCAAGAGAGCGGAAACCTCGCTTCCCGCCTGGGCAAACCGGAAGATATTATCGACGAACAACAATACGTCCTGACCTTCTTCATCGCGGAAATATTCCGCCATGGTGAGACCGGTTAACGCGACACGAAGACGGGATCCCGGCGGCTCATTCATTTGTCCGAACACCATGGCCGTTTTGCCGATAACGCCGGATTCTTTCATTTCGTGCCACAGATCATTCCCTTCGCGGGACCGTTCCCCGACTCCGGTAAATACCGATACTCCTCCGTGCACTTCCGCAACGTTATGGATAAGCTCCTGGATAAGGACGGTCTTGCCCAACCCCGCTCCTCCGAAAAGTCCCATCTTGCCTCCCTTTACAAAGGGAGCCACAAGATCCAACACTTTGATACCCGTTTCCAACAGTTCCCGTTTGGTACTTTGCTGAGCAAGCGGCGGAGCCGGCCGGTGAATCGGGTGCTTTTTGACGTCACCGATGGCTTTGCCTTCGTCGATGGGTTCCCCTACCACGTTAAAGATACGTCCCAACGTTTTCTTGCCGACGGGAACGGAAATAGGAGCACCGGTTGCCGTAACGGTAAGGCCGCGGGAAAGTCCGTCGGTAGGTCCTAATGCGACGGTACGAACGCGATTGTCACCCAAATGCTGTTCAACTTCCAAAATAAGCTCTTTGGAATCGGTAAATTCCGTAGGTACGACAAGTGCCTCGTACACGGCCGGCATGTAGTCGGCGCTAAACTGCACATCGATAACGACTCCCTGAATCTGGATAATCGTTCCCTGTTTTGAAGATAAATTTTTTGCCATATATATACTCCTTTGCTTTATTCGACTGCTAGTCTAGCGGTCACCATGTCCGTAATTTCGTAGGTGATTTTTTCTTGTCGTGCTTTGTTGTATTGCAGGGTCAGGTCATCCTGCAGTGAATTCGCGTTATCCGTGGCGTTATGCATGGCAATCATGCGGGCAGAATGCTCCGCCGCTTCAGCCTGCAACACCGCGTCTCGAATCTGATTTTCCACATAATGCGGGAGAAGCGCCGAAAATACTTCCTCAACTCCCGGTTCAATCAAAAATTCATAGTTGCCTTCTTTGGTCGTCGCATCGGCGGCGTCGGGCGTGATCGTGAGCGGAAGAACGGTTTTGACCTTCGGCATTTGTTTGACCGCGGACAAAAATTCATTGGAAACCAAATCAACCGCATCATACTGCCCGGACAAAAACTGCTCCGTAAGATAGGAAACGAGCGCCGGTACCACGCGTTCCCACGGGGTGGTGTCGGAAAAATCCGCTTTTACGCCGTGTCCCAGACGGGTCACGAAATCTGCACCCTTTTTCCCCAGGGTAATGACGTCATAATTCGAATTCCCGCTATAGTGTTTCATAAAAAACCGAAACAGCGAGGTGTTGAGTCCCCCGCAAAGCCCCTTGTTGGTCGAAAGCAACACGACGAGCCGCTTTCCCGTAGGAGCCGGCGTCATAAGCAGTTCATGGCTATGATAATCGGTGCGCGTTGCCAACCGGGTTACCATCTCATAGATCTTCTGCGCGTAGAGTTTGCCGGAAAGCGCGGCGGCCTGCGCCTTTTTCATCTTGGCGGCGGCCACAAGCTCCATTGCTTTGGTTATCTGCGCGATATTTTTTGCGCTTTTAATCCTTCGTTTAATAAGCCGGATATTTGCCATACCGTATGTTATTTAAAGGATTTTGCAAACTCGTTTATTGCCGTTTCCAACCCTTTTTCAATTTCCGGAGTAAGCACTTTCTCTTTGGCGATAGCGGTAAGCGTCTTTTTATGTCGCGCCGCAAGATAGGTCAGGAATTGTTTTTCAAATTCCGTTACCCGATTAACGGGTACTTCATCAAGATATCCTTTGCTTCCCGCCCACATGATCGCAACCTGCTGGGTAACGGGCACCGGCTGGAACTGTCCCTGTTTTAGGAGTTCCATCATGCGGCTCCCGCGGGCAATCTGCTTTTTGGTTACCTCATCAACATCGGAGGCAAATTGTGCAAATGCCGCAAGATCACGAAATTGCGCCAAATCCAAGCGAAGATTTCCGGACACTTTTTTCATGGCCTTAATCTGTGCGCTTCCTCCGACGCGGGATACCGAGAGACCGACGTTGACGGCCGGTCGTTGTCCCGCATTGAAGAGGTCGGATTCAAGATAAATTTGTCCGTCGGTAATAGAAATAACGTTGGTCGGAATGTATGCGGACATGTCCCCTGCCTGCGTTTCGATGATCGGAAGAGCGGTAATCGATCCGCCGCCTTTGGCTTCGGAAAGCCGACACGCGCGTTCCAGCAATCGACTGTGGAGGTAAAAGACATCTCCCGGATATGCCTCGCGTCCTGAAGGGCGGCGAAGCGTAAGAGAGATTTGACGATATGCCCAGGCGTGCTTCGATAAATCATCGTAGATAACCAATACATCTTTGCCTTTATCCATGAAGTACTCTCCGATGGCACAACCCGCGTACGGTGCCAGGTATTGGTAGGTAACGGGGTCGCTCGATGTGGCGGCAACGATAATCGTGTGCGCCATGGCGTTGTGCTTTTCGAGATCGGCAATAACCTGCGCCACCCGGGAGGTTTTCTGACCGATGGCAATGTAAATACAGATAACGTCTTCGCCTTTTTGATTGATGATCGTATCGACGGCAATGGCGGTTTTTCCGGTGGAACGGTCACCGATGATCAGTTCGCGTTGTCCGCGACCGATCGGAATCATGGCATCAATCGCCTTGATACCGGTCTGGAGCGGAGTCGTAACCGCCTGTCGATGCACGACGCCGGAAGCGATGTGCTCCATGGGATACCTGGTCTTTAAAGTTGCCTTCCCTTTGCCGTCCACGAGTTCTCCCAACGGATTGATCACGCGTCCCAACAATGCCTCGCCCACCGGAACGGAAAGGAGGGCACCGGTACTTTTGACTTCATCACCTTCTTTAAGCGTCAGATAATCACCCAGGACGATGATGCCGACTTCGTCTTCCTCAAGATTGACGACGACACCTTCAACTCCGTTTGCAAACGTCACCACTTCCAAGTATTTTGCTCCCGGAAGACCGGACGCTTTTGCCACACCATCAGCGAGCGTCGTGATGTACCCTACGCGACGGGCTGAAACACCGGATTCATAGCTTTCCAGCTTTTTAACGAGTTCTTTGGCAATAAGTGATGCGGCGCTTGTTTTCATAGGTTTATGACGAAACGGTGACGATAGATGCCATGGCGTCTAATTGATTGCGGACACTGGTGTCCATCACCCAATCCGCCATGGTGATACGGATGCCTCCGATAAGCGAGGGGGTCACCACACTGGTAATGCTTACTTCATGTCCCGAAAGCTTTGCAAGCATGCGCGCAATACTCTGTAGCTCCGCGGATGTCAGTTTCACCGCTGATTCTACCGTCGCCCGATGCTCGTGTTTGGCACTGTTCGACATTTTTATCAGCAATGACTGCACCTTGGGAGATACGTCACGGACTTTGCCGCTTTGCTTCAAGTGTGACATGACCCCTTCTACAAATCCTCGGGCATCTTTGGAAACTGATTTCATAGGAATACCTTGATCCGCTTATGCGGATTTCTTCTCCTCTCGGACGGCCCAGCTCTCCAAATCCTTTATGCGCTTGGCGATAAGGGCATGCTGTTCTTTGGCGCCCATGACCTGCGAGAGAACCCGCTTGGCCATGACGACCGCAAGCTCGACCGCCTCACGGGATATGTCCGCTTTGGCCGCTTTCTTTGTTTCCTCTGCTTCAGCTTTTGCCCGGGCAAGGATAGCTTCCGCCTGTTTATGCGCTTCAACAACAAGTTCCTTTTCGGTTTCCTTGGCTTGTTTCTTGGCATCTTCGATAATGCCTAACGCATCTTCACGGGCCTTGGCGAGTGCTTTCTCATGGCCTGCTTTGAGTTTTTCTTCCTCTTCCCTCATTTTGGCCGTGAGCTCTACACCCTCCGCTATTTCCTTTTTCCTCTTTTCGAGCATCGAAAGGATCGGCTTGTACAGTAATTTTTGGAGCACAAAAAGGATCACCAAAAAGTTGATGACCTGAGCTCCCAATAATGTTGGTTCAATACCTAGCTTATCCATGGATCCTTTCGTTATACAAATTTGATAATAAGGGCGACGACGAGTGAGTAAATAGCGATAGCTTCAGCAAAAGCCACGCCCAAAATCATACTCGTTCGGATTTCACCTGCGGCTTCCGGGTTTCGACCCATGGCTTCAAGTGCTTTTCCGGTAAGGGCGCCGATGGCGATTGCCGGCCCGATACCTCCGAGTGCAACGGTTGCACCCATCATGATTGTTTTTACAACTGCTTCTTCCATTGGTAACTCACCTCCTTTTTGTTTGCGGAACTGTTATATCCCGCTTTATTTGTTTATAAGTATACCCGCAAATAGCCTTGATGCAATATGCATCATCATGCCGCATGTGCGGCTTCCGCATGCTCTTCCTCGCCATGTGATACGGCAACGTTAAAGAATGCGGTCGAAAGCATGGAGAACACGAGCGCCTGAACGACTCCCACAAAAAGTTCCATCATCAAGAACGGGAGCGGCACGACGAACGGAATCAAAAATGCCAAAACGGCAAGCAACACCTCGCCGGCAAAGATGTTTCCAAACAAACGGAAGGCAAACGACACTACCTTCGAGATATCGGAAGCAAGCTCCAAAATGCCTACTCCGAACATAATAGGATCCTTAAAGTTAATAAACCTAGAGGAATAATGGAATCCCAAATTCTTAAACCCGTAGTACTGCATGGCCAGTACCGAAATGATGGCAAGCGCAAGCGTCAGATTCAAATCAGCGGTGGCGGCACGGAACAGCGGAACAAATTTCGGTCCTCCGTGACCGTTCTCTGCACTCGCGGTAGCCGCAGTAGTGGATTCCGCATGGGTGGCATCGGCGGTCGGCTCTTCATGGGTGTCTTCAACGACTTTTGCGGGAGCGTGGGAATCCTCAACGACGACCGGCGCCGTTTCGGCGGAAGGTACCGTTTCATGTGCCGCTTCCGCAGTCTCTTCTGTGCGGAAATAGCCGATGGTACCCACCCCGGGAAGGAGCCCTACCCAGTTGGCAATAAGGATAAAAAGGAAGAATGTCGCAACGAGCGGAAAGAACTGTTTGACGTGTTTGCCGGCAATTGCGGAGAAAAAGTCATATAAGCCACCGACCAACATTTCCGCAATAAGCTGTAAATTACCCGGTACCATTTTCATGTTGCGGGTAGCCAAAACGGAGAAAACGATAAGGATGGCCATGACGATAAACGTCGTCAAAAGCGAATTAGAAATGGACAGTCCACTGACTGTCCATAGTCGTTCTGCGGCGAGCGAAATATGCAACATAATAAGTACTTAGTATCCGATAACTGCGCTATTATCTCTTATTTATCACATCACGCACAATACGTATCAGTGATGCACATGAGAGCAGTAATCCAAGACCGAACAAAAGCAGTGTGGCGGTAGGTTTGGTGCCGAATCGTTCGTCAATTTTGACGCCTCCGATAAGACCTGCCACCATCGGAAGAGCAACGTCAAACCCTATTTCCCCCGCAAGCGATGCATATTGCCATCCGTTTCCTGATGAAGATTTTTTCTTCTCAGGAATCTTGATCTTTCGGGGACGGATACCGGTTTCCACGTCTTCTAATATGACGTCGAAATGCTCTCCATCCGGATATTCACTTTTTTTGTCAGACATAGGCAATTGTATCACTCATGTTTCACCCGTCAATCGGATAATCCCCGGTCCTGCGACATATCGATCGGTCGAACATCGTCGGCAAGTAACACCAGGCGGTCGTCCTTTTGATCAACTTTTGCCGAAATCATCACCGCCGCATCGCGTACCCATAGCGCTACGGTTCTTGCATATAATTTCGGGAAAATAACCACTTCCATACCTCCGGTTAAATCTTCCAGCCGGATAAACGCCATTTCCGCATTACTCTTTTTGGTCACGATTTTCTTGATCTGGGTAACAAGCCCTACCACCTGTACTTTATCCCCTACCCGTTCTTCATTGATGGTGGCAAGTGAAACCACCTCGTCCTTTTCCGCCATACGGGCAATCGTTTTTTCCAACGGATGAGCGGTGAGGTAAAACCCCAACAGCTCTTTTTCAAATGCCAACAGTTCATGGCTTGCCATCTCCTCCACTTTCGGGAGTTGCTCAGACACCGCTTTCTGCTCGGCACTTCCGCCCTCGTCAAACAATCCGAATTGCCCTACCGAGGCGGCTTTGCGCTCTTTATGGATCTGATCGAGCATGGTTTCCACAACGGCAAGGAGCGCTGAACGCGAGCCGAACATATCCATAGCTCCCGCCCGCATAAGACTTTCCAGCGTCTTCTTGTTCACCTTCGACACATCCACTCTGCGCAAGAAATCGGCAAACGAGGTGAACTTACCGTCCAGTTTTCTTGCCTTTAATATGCTATCGATCGCCGCTTCTCCCACGTTTTTGATGGCGGAAAGTCCGAAACGGATATTGCCTTTTTCCACCGTAAATTCGATGTCGGAGGTATTGATATCGGGAGGAAGGAGCGAAATCCCCATACGCTTACATTCGGCAACGATCATGGCGATTTTTTCATTCCTTGTATCTCCCGTGTTGGCACGCGACTCGGCGGTAAGCACCGCCGTCATGTATTCCACGGGGTAGTTGGCTTTAAGATATGCCGTCTGATAAGCAATCACCGCATAACAGGCGGCATGCGCCTTGTTAAATCCGTATCCTGCAAACGGCTCGATAAGATGGAATATGTCTTCCGCTTTGTGTCGGGATATGCCGTTTTTGATACACCCTTCGATAAACTTCTCCTGTTGTTTCTTCATCTCGGAGGCGATTTTTTTGCCGACGGCTTTCCGCAATTTGTCGGCATCTCCCCATGAGTATCCCGCCAGTGTTATGGCGGTTAAGAGAACGTCATCCTGATAGCAGATCAACCCGTAGGATTGTTTCAACACATCCTTCAGCTTCGGATCGGGATAGGTAATACTTTGCGGATTATTTTTGCGTTCGATAAATTGCGGGATCACCTGCATGGGTCCCGGACGGAATAATGCCACCATCGCCATGAGGTCATATATGGTCGTCGGCTTCAGTTCCTTAATATAGCGGCGCATCCCGGCGGATTCGAGTTGGAATACTCCGGTCGTTTCTCCAATCGATAGCATGTCATAGGTTTTCTTATCGGTTAAGGGAACGGAATACAGATCGATTGTTTTTCCCTGTACTTCCTCGATAAACTGAAGCGCCGCCGCCATGATCGTTAAGTTCCGCAGTCCCAGAAAGTCCATTTTCATAAGCCCTACGCCGTCTTCTCCCACCGTGTACATGTCATATTGGGTCACGACCCTGTCCCCTTTGCTTTCCCGCTGAAGCGGGGTGTACTCAACCAGCGGCTTGTCGGCGATAACGACTCCGGCCGCGTGGACGGACGCATGGCGGGAAACACCCTCAAGTTTCTTGGCAACATCAAGCAGTCGTTTCGTTTCCGGTTCCGCCCGATAGGCGGAGGCAAGCTCGGGAGAAATGTCGATTGCTTTATCGATCGTCATACTTGCCCCCTGGGCTCCCGGCGGAATCATTTTGGAAATCCGATCGGGTTGGGCATACGGCATACCGAGCGCACGTCCCGCATCACGGACGGCACCCCGGGCTTCCATGGTACCGAAGGTGATGATCTGGGCGACTTTATCGTCCCCGTATTTTGCCGTCACGTAGGCAATTACCTCATCCCGCCGATCGTCGGCAAAATCAAGGTCGATATCGGGAGGACTCGGACGGAACGGATTTAAGAACCGCTCAAAGGGCAAACCGAAAAGGAACGGATCGATACCCGTAATATTTAATATGTAGGAAATGACGCTTCCCGCCGCCGATCCTCTTCCCGGACCGACCCCTATTTTTTGCGATTTCGCCCAGTTGACGAAATCCTGCACGATCAAAAAGTAGGTGGAATAGCCTTTTTTGGTGATAATGTCGAGTTCGTATTCGATGCGTTCCTTGATTTCTTCGGTAACGTTTTTATATTTTCCCGGCAATCGTTCGTACACCATCTCACGCAGAAACTGTTCGGGTTTTTTATCATCGGGGACGGGGAATCGGGGGAGGATCCACTTCCCCACCGAGAGGGTGAGGTTGCATCGCTCGGCGATTTTTACCGTGTTTTCGATTGCCTCGGGATATTGCGCAAAAAGCTCTATCATTTCTTCCTGACTCCGAAGATAAAAATCAGGGGATTCCATCATGGAAAGCGGACGGTTTTTTTCGATGATCGTCCGTTGGGTTTGGACGCAGAGCAATATTTCCTGCGCCTCGGCATCGTCGGCATTTACATAGTGCACGTCGTTGGTCGCAACTAGCGGCAAACCCAACTTTCTGGCGAGAGCGACGAGTTTTTCATTGGTGCGTTCAATTTCGGGAATATGCGGGTGCTTCTGAAGCTCGATGTAATAATGATCCGGACCGAACAATTCAGCGTATTTGGCCGCGACCTCTTCCGCCTCCCTGATTTTGTCCTGCATAAGCAACTGTGGCACCTGACCGGCAAGGCAGGCGGACAAACAGATGATGCCTTCGTGGTGCTTGGTCAGCAGATCCCAATCTATGCGCGGCTTGTAATAATAGCCGTCCAAGTGCGCATGCGTTACGAGCTTCATCATATTACGATACCCTTCCTCGTTCTCCGCCAGGAGTACCAGATGATACGGATCGGTATCAATCTTGCCTTCCTTGTCGAGCCTGCTTCTTCGCGCGACATATGTTTCGACGCCGAGAATCGGCTTAATCCCCGCCGCTTTGGCTTTGAGATAAAACTTAAAACTCCCGTACATCGCGCCGTGATCGGTAACCGCAAGCGAATCCATCCCCAGTTCCTTGGCACGCGCGATGAGAAGATCAAGTTTGCCTAATCCGTCCAGCAGGGAAAATTCGCTGTGGACATGAAGGTGTACGAATTTTGCCATGATTATAATTTACTTGAGAGTAGCTCCATGACTTTTTGTTTGTCACCGCGACCGGCAAGTTTTCTGAGTACCATGCCGTACAAAAACATCTTTGATTGTTCTTTACCGGCTTTATAGTCCGCTACCGCCTTGGGGTTTTCAGCAAGGACGCCGTCTATGGCTTCAAGAACGACACTATCATCGATAGCATGTACCTGTTTGCTTGTGATGATATCTCGCGCAACCGATTCACCGGTCACCGCGGCCACATCGGCAACTTTATTGATAATCCAATTTGCGGCAACGGTACCCGGTATCTTCGCATCCAGAATATCGGATCGATGCATCACTTCCGCAAACAGCGCCATCTTTTCAAAATCATCGGCAAGTGTGCTTGCCTGTGTATCATTTAAACCGAAAGTTTCTTTGACTTCCTTTTTATAGGCGTCGGGCAGTTGGGGCATTGCGGCACGAATTTTTGCAATATCTTCATCGGTAAAGCGAAGCGGCGGAATATCAGGTTCCGGAAAGTATCGGTAATCGGCCGCTTCTTCTTTACTGCGTTGGGAAACGGTTGCATTTTTTGCTTCATCCCACCCGCGAGTTTCCTGAGGAGGAATTTTTCCGCTATCCAGAATCGCGGTATGACGCTTGATTTCATATTCGATGGCGGCCGCGGCGAATCGGAACGAATTAATGTTTTTGACTTCCACTTTGTATGGAGGCAGTCCCGTCTCACCCACTTTACGAAGAGAAATATTGGGTTCCAACCGCATGGAACCTTTTTCAATATCTGCATCCGATA
>WBZO01002417.1_pt1 | contig 24313 bp, 18 predicted proteins | sample 5204261 | NCBI WGS metagenome assembly WBZO01 (sample SAMN12412400, study PRJNA552823) | activated sludge metagenome | isolation source: activated sludge from anammox sidestream of wastewater treatment plant... | place: USA: North Carolina | collected 2017-09
CGTCCAAATCATATGTCGGCGCAGGACTATGTGTCGTCGATATGCCGATTTCAGCGGTTTTCGACACGCTTCTCCTCCCCATCGACATGATTGAACTTCACGATTTCAGAACGAAAGAGGCAGCACGGAGCGCGAAGATGAACACGGTCGAACAGGCAGGCTCCAAATCGGGTCCCCGTGACTGATTGAGGGTTGCTCAGCCAGCCACAGGTCTCACACCAGCGCACGTGCCTCCGGCCCTTCGGCGGATGGGCAGGACACAGGAGCTAACCATGATCCTGATCAATTTGCAGAACTTGACAGACGCAACTTAGCCTTCCTTCGTCCGGTCGGTGACTCTTCCAGACTTGGCTTCCAGTAGTAGTTATATCTTCATGTCGCCATGAATGTTCTCCTACAAGAGACTTTCACTCTATTTGCAACGCGCCCATGATGGGCGCACACCAGAGCGTGGAAAGCGGGTTGACATCGTGTTGCATACGTGACACATTATAGTCATGAACAAAGTCGCCGTCATACATGCTCGCATCGAACCGAATGAAAAAGCTTCTGCCGAACGCGTCCTACACCGACTAGGATTAAGCCCGACCGAGGCTATTCGCATTTTCTACAAGCAAATCACACTACGACAAGGCCTCCCTTTTTCCGTCCACATTCCCAATGAATTGACGGCCAAAACCCTCTCGAACAGCCGAAAGGGAAAAGACGTTGAACAGTTCGACTCTTTGGATTCTATGTTTTCAAGTTGGGATAAATGAAGCAGTTATCCCAAACCAAGCAATTTTCCAAAGATGTAAAGCGAATGTCGAAGCGAGGTAAAGACCTCGATAAATTGAAGGCCTTAGTGCGCCTTTTAGCCGAAAACAAAACACTCGACCCGAAACATCGTGATCATTCATTAATCGGCGAATGGAAAGGTTCCAGGGATTGCCATATCGAGCCCGATTGGTTGCTCATTTACACAACTGGTGACATGACCCTTCGACTTGAAAGAACCGGAACACATAGTGACTTATTCAGGAAATAAGAGCGCCTAACATGTCCCGCCAGAGGGTCAGATAGCATGAAAGGCGGGTACATCCGTACTGCCTGGCGGGCCACCATGGCCGCGCCTCAGTGGCTTGATGACCCACAGACCACGGCTTTCGGGGCGCTCGGCGAACAATAGCGCCACACCCCTATCCTCGAAAGAAATCCCGCTCGTCTTCTCGTCCAGCAGATCACCCAAATCCATTCGGTCTGGCGCGATTCGATCGCGGCGTGTGAATGAGGTTGGAGCGGATTGCGAACTGGCGGTTCGTCTGAAGAGTCGCTACTGTCGGCTCATGTTTGATCTGAAATTGTATCTGGCTTCTCAGCGGCAACGGGTGGATCGTTTTCTCGATGAGCGGCTCCCGCTCGCGTCAACGCGTCCCGCCATTCTCCATGAGGCCATGCGCTACAGTATTTTTGGCGAGGCGAAACGGATCCGTCCCATCCTCTGTATGGCGGCTGCTGAGGCTGTCGGCGGTTCGGCGGATCGAGCGCTCCAACCGGGCGCAGCGATCGAACTCCTTCACACCTACACGCTGATTCACGACGACTTGCCCGCAATGGATGACGATGCGCTGCGGCGAGGGCGGCCGACTTGCCACATCAAGTTTGGCGAGGCAAATGCAATCCTCGCAGGAGATGCGCTCCTGACGCTAGCGTTCGAGTGGCTGGCGGATTGCCCTGCCCCACCCCCACATGCACCCGGCGCACTGGCTCGCGAGTTGGCGGCGGCGGCGGGGAGCCAGGGGGTTATCGGAGGGCAGGTCGAGGATATTGCCGCAGAGGGCAAAGCGCCTGACGCCGACCTTGTCGCCTACATCCATCTTCACAAGACCGCTGACCTCCTGCGCGCTGCGGTTCGCATGGGCGCGATAGCAGTGGGCAGTTCGCCTCATCATGTGGATGCGCTCGGCCAGTATGGTGAGCACATCGGAATCGCGTTCCAAATCGCCGACGATCTCTTGAATGCCACCTCGAATCGCGACGCGCTGGGGAAAAACGTGGGCACCGACGCGGAACGCGGGAAGCTGACCTATATCGCAGTGCACGGCATCGAGGTATCGCGTCGCCATGCGGAAGAGCGCATCGGCGCCGCACAGGAACTTCTACGCGCGTTGCCGGGCGATACGGCTCCCCTCGCGGCAATCGCCGATTTCGTCCTCTCACGCCAATCGTGAGCGATGCGCTCGCCTGCAATTTGTGCGCCGAGCGAGGCTCTTCACAGCAAAAAAACAGCCGTTTGCTTGCGCAAACGGCTGCTTTGAAGTTCACGTGATTGCGAGCTGTTAATAGTCGCTACGTCCTCCACGATCCCCACGGTCGCCGCGTCCACCACGGAATCCACCGCGGTCTCCACGACCTCCGCGATCGCCACGTCCTCCGCCCCGGTCGCCGCCGCCATCGCCCCAATCGCGCCGTTCACGGGGAGGGCGGTCTTCACGCGCCTGCGCCTCATTGACACGCATCGCGCGGCCTTTGAGTTCTTGGTCGTTTAGCGCTGCAATGGCTGCAGTCGCTTCTTCACGATTCGGCATCTCGACGAAGCCGAAGCCTCGCGATTTGCCCGTGAATTTGTCCAGGATCACGCTCGCCGAGCTGACTGTACCATGTGCTTCAAAAGCGGATCGAAGATCCGCATCCGTAGCAGTGTACGGAAGATTGCCAACGAATATGTTCACTACCTGCTCTACCTCTAGCTCTTTCTACTGTCGCTTTTTCTTAACCTGTCACCCGTTGAGTCAGCGACTGAGAACCCCGGCGTGATTTCCGTAACAAATAGGCGAATTATTCGGCGCGAATCAACTGAAAAAAGGCGGAATCGAGGGTTCACCGAGCGATATTCGCCCTTATTCGTCCACCAATTTGCCCGCAAGGAAGGCCTCATAGGCGCTCATATCCAGCATGCCGTGTCCGCATAGATTGAAGAGGATGACCTTCTTTCGGCCCTCTTCTCGCGCCTTGATGGCCTCGTCAATTACAGCCGAGATCGCGTGGGATGGTTCCGGGGCCGGGATCAATCCTTCACTGCGGGCAAAGGTGACCGCGCTCTCAAACACCTTGGTCTGCCGATGCGCCACGGCCTCGATGAGGCCCAACTTATAGGCGTGACTGACCATCGGCGCCATGCCGTGATAGCGGAGACCCCCGGCGTGAATGCGCGGCGGAATAAACTCGCGCCCCAGTGTGTGCATCATCATCAGCGGCGTCATGCCAGCGGTGTCGCCGAAATCGTAGCGCAACTCTCCCCGCGTCAAGGACGCGCAGGAAGCGGGCTCAACGGCGATGATGCGATAATCCTTCTTGCCCGCCAATTTGCGCTGGATCCACGGGAAAGTCATGCCGGCGAAATTGCTGCCTCCCCCCACGCAACCCACGATGATATCCGGGTCTTCACCCGCCAGCTCCATTTGCTGGATCGCTTCTTGCCCAATCACCGTCTGATGCAAACAGACGTGGTTGAGTACGCTGCCCAGCGCATATTTGGTGTTGGGATGCTTCACCACATCTTCCAGCGCTTCGCTGATCGCGATTCCGAGGCTGCCGGGACAATCGGGATCGGCGTCGAGGACTTTACGCCCAAAATCCGTCTCGCGAGTTGGGCTAGGATGCACAGTCGCGCCCCAGGTCTCCATTACGCTCTTGCGATAGGGTTTCTGCTGGAAGCTGATGCGAACCATGTAGACCACGCACTCGATGCCAAACAACTTGGTCGCAAGCGCGAGGGAAGAACCCCACTGGCCCGCCCCGGTCTCGGTGACGATTCGTTTTACTCCCGCTTCGCGGTTGTAGTATGCCTGCGCAATTGCGCTGTTCGGCTTGTGGCTTCCGGCCGGACTCACGCCTTCATACTTGTAGTAGATGTGAGCGGGTGTTTGCAGAGCTTTCTCGAGTCGAACGGCCCGCAGCAGCGGGGTCGGTCGCCAAAGCGCGTAAATGTCGCGAACTTCGTCGGGGATATCCACGTGCCGATCCGGACACATTTCCTGGCGGACAATATTTTCCGGGAAGATCGCCGTCATGTCGGACAACGTCACCGGTTGCTTGGTTCCAGGATGAAGCGGCGGAGGAAGCGGCTCGGGGAAATCGGCGAGCAGGTTATACCACTGGCGAGGAATATCGTTCTGGCCGAGGGCAAATCGGATAGCAGTCATATCGTGCAGTCTCCCATGAAGGTTTCAGCAGCGTAGCGTAGTACGCCCGCCGCTTAAACGCCATTGCGAAATGCCCGAAAAAGCGCGTTCGCGAGCTAGATCAGCGAATGGCCAGCGCTTCTCGTATGGACGCGCAGAGATATTCGAGATTGCTGGGTGTGATGCCCGCGACATTGATGCGGCCGCCGCCCACGATATAGATGCTCTTCGTGTCTCGCAGGAACTTCACCTGCGCATCGGAGAGCCCGCTGAACGAGAACATCCCCTTCTGCCGCGCGATGAAACTGAAGTCACCCGGCACGCCATGGGCAGCCAGTGCCTGCACGAAGGTCGTGCGCGTCCGCGCAATGTGTTCGCGCATCGCCGTAAGTTCCCCTTCCCACTTCGCGCGGCGAGCGGGATCGCCTAAAATCGCGCTCACAATCAATCCGCCGTGCGCGGGTGGATTCGAGTAGTTCACACGAATCGCAATTTCAACATGGCTGAACGATGCCGCTGCCGAGGCGGCATCCGCTGCAATCAGTGTCAGTGCGCCCGTTCGATCTTGATACAGACCAAAGTTCTTCGAGAAGGAACTGGCCACGAGCAACTCAGGGCAGGCATCCACCAGAGCGAGCAGGCCGGTGCGGTCTTCTGCGAGGCCGTCGCCATAGCCCTGATAAGCGAAGTCCAAGAACGGCAGCCAGCCGCGCTGGGAGGCAACAGCCGCCACCTCTTGCCACTGCTGAGCCGACAAATCCACGCCAGTCGGATTGTGGCAGCACGCGTGAAGCAAAACGATGTCGCCTGCTGGCACATTGGCCAGAGATTCAACCATCCGCGCGAAATCCAATCCTTTGGTTGCCGGATCGTAGTACGGGTACTCCTTTACGGCGAAACCGGCTGACTGGAATACGCCCTTATGGTTGGCCCAGGTGGGGCTGCTAACCCACACAGATGCATTTGGGGCAAACTTCTTGAGGAAGTCGGCGCCAACGCGCAAGGCGGCCGTGCCACCCGGCGTGTGGGCAGTGCGTGCGCGCTTCGCCACGAGGGCCGGATGCCCGGCGCCCAAAATCATCTCCTGCACATGCTGAGCATATTCCGGCGCTCCCGCGATAGGCATGTAGGACTTGGTTGTCGCGGTGGAGAGGATGTGCGCTTCGGCATCCTTCACGGATTGAAGAATCGGCGTGCGCCCTTTCTCGTCTTTGAAAACACCGCCGCCGAGATTCACTTTGCTCGGATTCGGATCGTTCTTCCACGCCTCGGTCAATCCGAGGATGGCATCGGGCGGAGCGGGAGTGCGATCGGAGAACATGGCAGTATCCTTCTTCTCAAATGTAAAAAGACGTAACCGTTCAGGCGTAATACTTCTCGTAGTACCGGCGGGTCCAATCCTCCTCCGGTTTCACAATACGCATTTCGCGCTGCGCGTTTTCCGGCGAATCCGACGCGTGCGCCGCGTTCACCATGATGTCGCGACCGAACTCTTTTCGGACGGAGCCTGGCTCCGCCTTGCTCGGATCGGTTGGGCCGAGGATCTTGCGGATCTTTTCGACCGCATTCACGCCGGAGTAAATCAACACAAAGCTCCGATGACGGCCCGGCTCCACCTTCTGCTCGTTCGTCAGGCCAATGGGCGAAACGCCTGTCATAAACTCAATAATCTGGTTGAACTGGATGTCGCCAAAGAGAGGGCCCAAATGCTCGCCTACCACATCGCGCACAGAGGGCGGCACCTCAAAGCCCATTTCCTTTTCCAGCGCGTCGCCGCCGCGCTTGGCCATGACGCTCTTCATCTTTTGGCGAAGGACATCGCGAACGGGGCCATAGAACTCTTCCGCCTGCGCCACAGTCATGCGGTTCACTTTCGCAGCAACGATCCGAAGTCCGGAACGCGAAAAGATATCAATGATGTTGCCGGGTCGGGAACTCGGGAAAGAAAAGTTGTCGGGTTTGATAATGACGAGTGTTTGCTGAACATCGCTCTCTTTACTCACGTCATAGGCTTGAGCCACGATGCCCCCATCAGTCTCGGCATAGGACGTCCACAGCTTGAGTGTCGCTGCGACAGATTCCTTGGATCCCGCCGTCATCACGGCCGGTTCTACGTACGTAACCTTGCCGGTCGCATCCACAATGAAATCGCCATACGTATCGCGCACCGTCTCGCCGGAGTAGGCGTGGGGGCGAAGCGCGCCAACGGCGTCGCGAACTTTGGCCACGGCATCTTCACCCTCAAAGGCAAGGAGCAACACGCGGCGACGCTTGCCTGTTTTCGCGTCGGGGCTGTAGGCTTTCAAAACATAGTCCGCGAGAATGCCTCGCTCTTCTTCGGGAACTTCCGCGTTCGAGCGAATCAACGTTGCATACTGCTCGACCAGCTCCGCGCTGGGGCCAAACATGCGCGAGGCCACCAGCTCCAAGCCCGTGCGCGTCATGATGCGGCCAATCACGCCGCCCGTTCGCGATTTTCCGATGGTGTATGGATTGATCAAACAGAACGACAATTCAACGGCCATAAGGGTCTCCCTAAAAGCGCCTACCGTAGGCACCCCACCCCCTGCAATCAAGTGCGGACTTGCCAAAATGTTCGAAGGCCGCAAGCATGCCCCGCATGCGACCGCAAGTCTTACAACGTCAAGCCGATGAGGCTCTCCACATCGTCCGATCCATCAGCGCAGCCGTGGCCGAAGGCCGCGCCGCCGATCAGGAACTCGCCGCGCATTTCCGCACTCATCGCCACTTCGGCTCGCGCGATCGCCGATTCTTTAGCGCCGTCACATTTGCCTATTTCCGATGGAAAGGCTGGGTGGATGCAATCGCCGAGCTCCCTCAAGCCCTCGCTGCCGCGTGCTGGCTCAGCCGCGAAGCGCATCACCCTCCCCTCGCCTGCTGGGCACAGCTCCCGGCGGAACTGCCCTCAACGGCAACGCTCACAGAAAAGGCTGCAGCGTTGGCTGCTTGGCAGACCTTATCGCGCGCACCCACGCCGAGCGAACTCTTTCCCGATTGGTTTTCCAATGAACTGCTCAGCGACGCCGAACCGGAATCGGCCGCGCGCGTCGCAGCGTCCTTCCAAGAGCGACCGCCTCTCTGGCTCCGCGCGCGAGTGGGTCACACACCCACGATCACCCGTCATCTCAACGCAGCCGGATTCGCATGCACATCAGACCCGCGAATCCCCACTGCGATTCGCGTGGAGGGAAGCCCGAGCGCCGAAGCGCTGCGCCCCATCCTCCACCGACACGCGGAAATCCAGGATATTGCCTCGCAGCTCGTCGGAACCACCTGCGCGCCGCGCGCAGGTGAGCAATGGTGGGACGTTTGCGCCGGAGCGGGCGGCAAGACCCTTCACCTGCTGGACCTGCTGGGCGACTCGGGTTTCGTCTGCTCTTCAGACTTGCGCTCCTCCGCGCTGCGCGAGTTGACGCGCCGCACTCACGCCGCCAACTTCACGCGCGTGGCAACGCAAGCCTTGAGCGAGAATCCCGAGAACTGGCAGATCGCCGAACAATTCGATGGAATCCTGATTGATGCCCCGTGTAGCGGCATCGGCACGTGGGGCCGCGCACCTGACGCGCGATGGCGCGTTGCCCGCGAAGATCTACTCACTCACCAAAGCCGTCAGCTCGCGATTCTGAACCGCGCGTCGCGCCAGCTCAAGGCAGGTGGTCGCCTCATCTACGCCGTTTGCAGTCTTTCCCGGATGGAAACCGAGCAGGTCATCGCAACATTTCTGAAGCAATCGCCCGACTTCTCACTCAACGACGCCGCGCCACGCGCCATCTATCCGGATTTTGGACCCGGCATCGGCATGTGGATCGCGTCGCTCAGAAAAACCTAGCGCACAAGCGTGGGCGGTGTGACCACGGATTCGCGTCGTCCGAAATCAGACACTGCGCCCTCACGGACTGAATTGACTGAGCCTCTTCGCGGGGGCCTCGAAAAATCGGGCGTGCGCCTCACGCAATATGCCCGGAATCCGATCGGCAAACGGACTGCGCGCGAGGGACTCCCTCAGATTCAGGGAATCCACCGCCTCCGCATTCTGACCGGGCTGCCAGTGGTCGCCATCGCCGAGAAGCGCGTAGCGCATCTTCGCAAACGAATCCATGTCCAGCGCCGTCGCATACGTCCACAATCGCAAAATCTCATGCACATTAACCTGCCCCGGCACCTCGGACCAGGTCGGCAGACCGTCGTGCCAATGCTGCGCCCAATCCGCGCCGTGCACGCGGGCAATTTCACTGTTCAGTCGGTGCGCAATCTCCGCCGCGAGTGCTTCGCGCTCCTCGTAGTGCGCAAGCGCCGCAACGTGTTCATCGAAGTCGGTCAGACGATAGGCCCCGATGCTCAACGTGTGAACCTCAGGCCGGCTCAAGCAAAACAGATCATTAAATTGCATCGGGCTCAGCGGCGCACACAGCGCGCGCAATTTGTCCGAGGCGTCATAGAGTTTGCCGCCTTTGTCGCTGGGGCTGATGATGAACACGCCCATGTCGTGCCGCGCAGCGGCCTCCACCGCAGGCCACGTGAAGGGGTTGACGAAGTACCAGTGCAAATTGACGTAGTCGAAGCGACCCGACTCAATCGCTCGAACGATGACATCCGCTGGCCCGTGTGTCGAAAATCCGATAAACCGACAGCGCCCTTCGCGCCGCAATTGTTCGGCTGCTTCGAGCGAGCCGCCAGGCGCCAGCGCGCGCGTCACCAATTCGTCTGTATTCAACCCGTGGATGCCCAGCAAATCCACATACTCGAGACGCAAATTGCTGAGCGAGGTTTCAAAGGCCTTGCGAAATTCCTGCACCTTGTCGCGGGGCCCAATTTTCGTCTGAACAATCAGCGCATCGCGCGGAAACTCCGGCAAAATATGGCCCAACTGGACCTCCGAGGTTCCATAGCCGCGCGCCGTTTCGATGTGATTGATGCCCAACTCCACAGCGCGGTGGATCGTTGCTCGCAGATGCGCTTGGTTATCGGCGGGCACCTCCCGAAACGGCAGATCGCTCCACGAATGCTGGTAGCGCATGCCACCGCAAGAAAACACGGGCATGGCCAACTCCGTGCGCCCGAAGCGACGCCGCGGAAGTTTATATGGCAGGGCGCTCACTCGCTCTCGAGTGTGCCCACACCGCGATCGAGTTGGCGATCCATTTGATATTTCGGATCCGAAGACACAACCGCCTCGCGCTGGCGATCTTCACCGCGCCGGAAATCGGACGGGAGCGAACGGGCAAAGTCGGAAACCAGTTGGCGCGCCTCCTCCATGGAAGCGACCAGGCTAAATCGCTCGCGCAGGCGATTCACATGCGGGAAACCCGAGGCATACCAAAGCAAATGCTTGCGTGTGAGACGCGCGGCCAATTCGGTATCGCCATAATGAGCCGTGTGGTAGTCGAGATGGCGAAGCACGGTTTCCTCCCACTCCGCGATCGTTGGGTCATCGTCGCCCTGTCCCGCAATCGCACGGAAGATCCACGGATTCCCGAGCGCTCCGCGACTCACCATGATGCCATCCGCGCCCGTCGATTCCTGCATCCGCTTCGCATCGGCCGATGACATGATGTCGCCATTCCCAATGACAAGGATTCGGGGATTCACCGCGCGAGCGGCTGCCACGCCAGCCGCAATGCCGGGGTGACTGACTCGCACGGCGTAGGAATCGTCGCGCGTTCGCCCGTGAATAGTCAACAGGTCCGCACCCGCACGCGCGATAGCGGCGGCATTGGCCTCCACATTCACCGTATCGGCGGTAAAGCCGAGTCGGATCTTGACCGAGAGCGGGCGCGGTGTCGCTGCGCGCGCCGTGGCGACGATTTCCTCCAACCGCGCGGTGTCGCGAAGCAGCGCAGAACCATTGCCGGAGCCCACCACCTTGCGGACTGGACATCCCATGTTCAGATCAATCGTCTCAAACCGGGCTTCATCCAAAACGCGGACCGCCGCCCCAACTCGCGCGGCATCGGGCCCCGTGACCTGCACGCCCAATACGCGCTCGGATTCGTGCCGCGCGAGCATTTCGTGCGTGCGGCGATTTCCCCGCAACAGCGCGATGGCCGCCAGCATTTCCACATAGGTCAAGCCCGCGCCCAACTCCTGGCAAATGCGCCGGAACGGGACATCGCTCACGCCCGCCAGCGGAGCGAGCAATCCGCGATTCGGCAATTCCAACGAACCGAGTTGAAGCGGTGTATCGAGCATAGAGGCCAAACTTGCGCGACGTCCCTCGGCGTTAGCGCATGAGAAACTGGTGGCGATAGTAATTCAGTTCGGCGATGGACGCGAGAACGTCGTAGTAGGCATCGTGCGGCTTGCCATCGAGCAGATTTTTCGGCCCCGGCAGATAGGTGCGCAATTCCTCGATGTTCTCTTTGCGAAAGCTCGGTCCCTGCCGCCAATCCTGCCACTGCAGCTTTAGCGATGTCACATCGAGGTGGCGATAGTGCAGCAGCCCCATAAATCGAGGCAGAAACTTCATCGCCAACCGCCAATCGGCATGAATGCTGTTTCCCGCCAAAATCGGGCGGCGCTTTTCCTCTCCGCCCGGCACGTTGACGCGCCCGACCAATTCCGCCAGACGCGCGTCCACATCCTTCACATCCAGCGCCAACTCGGAGCGGCAGATGCGCAGAAGGTCGGGCATGTTCTCTTCAATCCACGGGCTCACCTTGGTGCCCTCCGGGATTCGCACATACACGCGCAAATCGTCTTCCGGCGGAAAGATGCGCTGCAGATCCGCATCGGTGATCACGGCGGCAACCTGCAGCAGCACGGCCGACTCGAAGTCCAGCGTCGAGTATTCGGTGTCAAACCAAACGTAGGCCGTACTGCGATAGGTGCGCTCGATCATAATCAATCCGCGTCGGGGCCGAACTGCTCCGCCGCATTGCCATTCGGCACCGTGATGGGGCATGGCTTGATACCCCAAATATCGTCCGAGTATTCGCGAATCGTGCGATCGCTGGAGAACTTGCTCATGCGAGCGACGTTCAGAATCGCGCGGCGCGCCCACTCCTGCTGATTTTCATACAACGCCGAAACGTCGGCCTGGGCCTTCACGTAGAGATCGAAGTCCGCGAGGTGGAAGTATTGATCGCCATATTCCATCAGTGTGCGATAGATGTCCGTGAAGAGCGGGCCTTCTTCCGGCACAAACTCGTTGTCGCGGATCGCATTGATCACGCGGCGGAGCACCGGATCGCGGTTGTAGTAGTCCCACGGGTTATAGGTCTTCTTCAGCTCAATCAACTCGTGCGTCTTGTGGCCGAAAATGAAGATGTTTTCATCGCCCACTTCCTCTGCAATTTCCACGTTCGCACCGTCGAGCGTGCCAATCGTGAGAGCGCCATTCAGCGAAAGCTTCATGTTGCCCGTTCCAGAGGCTTCTTTGCCCGCTGTCGAAATCTGCTCCGAGAGGTCCGCGGCAGGAATGATGATTTCCGCCAGCGAAACGCTGTAGTCGGGGATGAAGATGACCTTCAGCCGATCCGCCACATCCGGATCGTTGTTGATCGTGCGCCCGAGCGAATTGCAGAGTTTGATGATCAACTTCGCCAAGTGGTAGCTCGGCGCCGCCTTCGCACCAAAGATGAAGGTGCGGGGCGTGATGTCCGCGTTCGGGTCGTCCTTGATGCGATGATACAGCGCGATGATGTGCATCGCATTCAGGAGCTGGCGCTTGTATTCATGCAGGCGCTTGATCTGAACATCGAACATGGAATCCGGATCAATCCATTCGCCCACGAGATCCTGAATGATATTGGCCAGGCGCTCTTTATTCTGTCGCTTGACCTTCATGAACTCGGTGCGGAACGCGCGGTCCTCTGCGAAGGGCTCGAGCTTCTTGAGCTGATCGAAGTCCTTGATCCAGCCGTCGCCAATCTTGCTCGTAATGAGGTTGGAAAGACCCGGATTGCATACCAGCAACCAGCGGCGGTGCGTGATGCCGTTGGTCTTGTTATTGAAGCGCTCGGGCCACATTTCGGCGAAATCGCGAACGGTGAACTCCTTGAGCAACTCGCTGTGCAATGCGGACACGCCATTGATCTTGTGGCTGCCGACGATGGCGAGGTTCGCCATTCGCACTTGGCGATTCTCGCCCTCCTCCACCAGCGACATCCGCTTGACCCGCTCAAGATCGTTCGGGAAGCGAACCTCGACCTGCTGCAGGAAGCGAGCGTTGATTTCGTAAATGATCTGCAGGTGGCGCGGCAATACGCGCTCCATCAACTGAACCGGCCACTTCTCCAAGGCTTCCGGAAGAAGCGTGTGGTTTGTGTAGCCCATCGTCTTGACGGTGATTTCCCACGCCTTGTCCCACGGCACATCGGTCTCATCAATGAAGTAGCGCATCAACTCGGCCACGGAGAGCGCCGGGTGCGTATCGTTCAGTTGCACTGCGTTCTTGTCCGCAAACTTGCCCCAGTTCGAGTGCTTCTTGCGGTAGCGGCGAATGATGTCGCGAATGGCGCAGGTGACGAGGAAATACTCCTGAATCAGGCGAAGCTCCTTGCCCGCGTGTGTCGCGTCAGAAGGATAAAGCACCTTCGTGATCGTCTCGGCCCAGTTCTTCTCCTCAACCGCGCGCACGTAGTCGCCCTGATTGAAGACATCGAGACGGAAATCTTCCGTCGCGCGAGAGCTCCAAAGACGCAGAATGTTGACCGTGTTCACATCGAACCCGATCACCGGCATGTCGTAGGGCACGCCCTCGAGCATCTGCCAGTCCACCCACACCGGCTTGCGTCCTCCGCCGACCGTGGGAACCTGCTCAATTCGTCCATAGACCAAGACGGGAACTGTGTATTCCGGACGAACCACTTCCCACGGATTGCCGAACTTCAACCAATCGTCCGGCCGCTCTTTCTGCCACCCGTTCTCGAACTCTTGCCGAAACAGCCCGTGCTCATAGCGCAGGCCGTAGCCGTAGCCGGGATATTCCATCGAGGCCAAGGAATCGAGGAAACACGCAGCAAGGCGGCCCAACCCGCCATTGCCCAATCCCGCGTCAACCTCCTGGCCCACTAGGATATCGAGGTCAATATCCATTTCCTTAAGCGCTTTACGCGCGGCCTCGGTCACCCCGACCGCTGCAATGTTGTTTTCGAGCAGACGCCCGAGCAGGAACTCCATCGAAAGGTAATAGACGCGCTTGACGTCCTTGTCCGTATGGGTGCGCTGGGTCGCAATCATCCGGTCCATCGCCAAATCGCGGATCGCAAAAGCCAGGGACGCCTGCTTGTCGTAGTCCGTCGCGCTCCGCCAATCCTTACAGCGGGTGTACGTCAGGTGGTACAGCATCCGGTCGCGGATCGCCTTGGGCGTCACCTTGTTGTTGCTCGCAGCAGCCGATTTAGTCGTTGTAGCCATACTGTATTGTTCCTAAGTCCATTCTTTAATATGCCGCCAATAGCACCAGCGGACGACTCCGCTCTATGGCCGCACGCAATGCCAAGGCATTGGTATGGAGGCCGATAGTTTACAAGCCATCCATTTTCGGCAACACAATTCTTGCCTCATCGGTAAAAACGGTTGACCGGCACCCCATCCGGGATCGCGCAATAACCGTGGCGACCAAACCATCGAAAGCGGTTTTTGGCAATAAAATCGTATAACCAATCCCGCCACCTTCGAGGCAAAACACCCAAGATTCGCACCGCGCGCCACGGCCAGCGCAAATAGTTCGCCACGGCCAATGCGGCTTCGCTCCGCCCCAACAACTGCCCGTTCCTTATGAAATGGAAGGTATCCAAGCGCTCCGCATTTCCACCTGCATCCCGGACGAGTTGCTTCCCAAGCTCCGATTGTAGCGACGCGAACCGACAGAAGGGCTCTCGCTCCCAACGGAGGACGAACCGCACTACTGCGCTGCACAAATTGCACTCGCCATCGAACAAAATGACCGAAACAGGCTCCACACAGGCAACATACCACAGCCTGGGACTGAAAGAATTAAGCTTATTCAGCCGATATTTCTCTTCTTTGCTCATTGACGCACCGCGCCAATGGTTGCAGCATGCCCGCAATTATCTATGCCGCTATCGCGGCGACTGTTAGCGTATTCAATGGTAAAAAAACTCATTCAAAAAGTAATCCGCCAATTGCGCGGTAATGCGGCCTCAAAATCTGCCGCCAAGTCTCCGGCCAAACCGGAATTCAAAACCGACCCCGCCGCGCGCTCCAAGAGTCAGCATCAAGCTGAATACAAACCGCGCCGCAAATCGGCCGCGTCCGACAAGCCCATCAAACCGGCAGCCAAACCAGCGCCCCTCGCGCCGGAGCCGCAGGCCGCACCCGCCACCCCTTGGGACCCCGCTTCATTCCAAGTGCCAGCGGTGGAAGGAAAATTGCGCTTTCACGATCTGAACTTGCCGAATGAAGTCTTGCACGGCATCGCCGATTTGGAGTTCTCCTATTGCACGCCGATCCAAGCCGGCATTCTCCCCGAGACGCTGAAAGGACGCGATGCGCTCGGCCAAGGCCAGACGGGTACCGGCAAAACAGCGGCCTTCCTACTCACCATTTTCGACCGCATTCTGCGCAACCCCGACACCAAGCCGCGCAAACCGGGACACCCCCGCGCACTCATCCTCGCCCCCACCCGCGAGCTCTGCATTCAAATCCACAAGGACGCCACCAAGCTCGGCGCCTACACGGGAATCAACACGATCGCCGTCTTCGGCGGCATGGACTACGAGAAACAAAAGACGCAACTTCACACCCAGCGTGTGGACATCATCGCCGCAACGCCCGGCCGCCTCATTGACTTCAAGCGACGCGGCGACCTCAACCTGCGCGATGTCGAAATCCTCGTCCTCGATGAAGCGGACCGCATGCTGGACATGGGCTTCATCCCCGACGTCCGCACCATTGTGCACGCCACTCCTCATAAGGATAAACGCCAAACTCTCTTTTTCAGCGCAACATTCAGCGACGATATCCGCCGCTTGGCGACCTCGTGGACGCGCGACCCGGCCTCCGTCATCATCGAACCGGAGAACGTCGCCGTGGATACGGTCGAACAAGTCGTCTATATCGTCACCGCCGACAAGAAATTCGCCCTCCTCCACAACATCCTGCACCGCGAAAACGCGCGTCGCGTGATCTGCTTCGTCAATCGCCGCGACAACGCCGAACGTCTCCTCGACAAACTCCGCCTCTATGGCGTCAACTGCGCCCTCCTTTCCGGCGCAGTTCCCCAAGAGAAGCGCGTCAAAACACTCGAACGCTTTCGCTCCGGCGAAATCCACGTCATGGTCGCAACCGACGTCGCCGGGCGCGGAATCCACGTGGACGACATCACGCACGTCGTGAACTACAATCTCCCCGACGACCCCGAAGACTACGTTCACCGCATCGGGCGAACGGGGCGCGCGGGACACAGCGGCATCTCCATCAGCTTCGCCGATGAAGAGGATTCCTTCTACATTCCCGACATTGAAGAGTTCATCGGGCGACCCCTCGTCTGCACACACCCCGAGGATGCATGGCTCGAACTGCCAGCGCCGCCCGAAGGCGCGGCGCGCGAACACGCTCGTTCCTCGTCACGCCGCCACAGCGGCGACCGCAATCGCGGACCCCGCAGCTCGGGTCCCCGAAATGGCGGAGGCCAGCGCGGCCCCCGCCGCGATGGTAGACGCTCCGGCGGCCACAGCCATCGCCCACGCACGTTCGACGGATCCACTCAGCATCCCCCCTCTCCTCCCAAGGCGCCCGATCTGCCCGCCTAAGAGGAAGTTTGGTATGCGCAAATTGACGTAACGGATCAGCTCGCGATCAATCGCCGATAGGCCTCTATCAACCGCTGACGCAAAGGCTGGGCGCGATCCGCAAAAGCCATCTGCTGCCGCTGATAGTCTTCCTGCCCCTCCGGAGTCTCAATTCGCACCGGCTCACAACCATACGCGCGAAGATCATACGGACTCGCTCGCATGTCCAACTCGCGAATATCCACCGCCAGCAGGAACGTGTCGGCCACCAGCTCTGACGGAATCCACGGCCAGAACTTGGTCGCCCATTTGTAGAGGTCCATATTCGCATGAAGGCAGCCCCGCTGCTCCAAGTCCTGAATCTTCTCGCGACTCGGCTGCAACGTGTTCCGCGGTCGCGCTGCCGGCGTAAAAAATCGAAAGGCGTCGAAATGCGAGCAGGCGATGCGCTGCGATTCGACAAATGCCGCCAACGCTTCATCGTCCATCCGCAGCGGCGTGTCGCGATGTCGCCGCTCCGGCGCACGATACACCATCGCCCACTCGTGCAAACCCAAACAACCAAATCGCGGTGCGCGCTCCAGCGTCGTTTCCAACAACCTCACAATCCACTCTGCACTGCGGCGGCGTTCGTCCGAAAGTGCGAGGGGCTCCAAGCCCACCGCGCCTTCTCGCTCCACATAGTGCTCAAACGTCAAAAACTCGCGAGCTGCCTCGCCTTCGAGAAGCACATCCGCGCCCGGTCCCCAGCGCAAAAGCCACGACGGGCGAAATCCGTAGTATTGAAATAGGAAATCCAGAATCGGATGCTTTTCCCCACGCGATTGGCGATCCAAGTGCGCCGACACAATGGGACCCAACCGTTCCGCGTGACGCGCACGCAACGCGCGCCACTCCTCCTCCGGCAATCGGCGCAACACACCCATCGCCGCACTATTTTCACGGGCCACATCCATTCGCCCTATCCTGCCCATTCGCCAGCCAAAGTCCATCCCGGCGAAGACGCGACGACAGGGACTCGATTGTGAACCGAATCAAACGCGCGGCAGGTCGTATTCCGACTTGGTCGGCAAGAGCGTGCTGCCCATCAAATAGCGATCCACTTCCCGCGCACACTCGCGCCCTTCCGAAATGGCCCACACGATCAGCGATTGCCCGCGCCGCGCGTCCCCGGCGGCAAATACACCGGGCGCGGTCGTGGCATAGTTCGCAGCCGTCTTGAGGTTGCCGCGCGCATCCAACTCGCAGCCGAGTTGCGGCGCGATGGATCCGGCCTCCGGCCCCGTGAAGCCGAGCGCGAGCAGAACGAGATCGGCCTTCCACTCCTGCTCTGTGCCGGGAACTTCTTCCAACCGCGGCGGCCCACCCGCTCGCTGCGGCACAAACTGAACCCCCACGGTCTTCAGCGCCGACACGCGGCCATCTTTGCCAATCAACTCGCGCGTCGAAATGCTGAACTGCCGAGTGCCCCCCTCCTCGTGCGAGGTGCTGGTCCGCAGGCGCATCGGATAATAGGGCCACGGCTGATTGGCCGGTCGGCCGGTCGGCGGAATCGGCATCAACTCGAAATTCGTCACCGACGCCGCTCCCTGCCGGTGCGCCGTTCCAATGCAGTCGCTACCCGTGTCGCCACCCCCGATGACGATCACATGCTTGCCCGTCGCCAGGATTTGACCCTTCACGTCGTCTCCAGCCACCACCCGGTTCTGCTGCGGCAAATACTCCATCGCAAAATGAACGCCCGCCAGCTCCCGGCCCGGAACCGGCAAGTCGCGCGATGTCGTGGACCCGCAAGCGAGCACCACGGCATCGAAGTCTTCCCGCAACTGCTCGGCCGAAATGTCCTTCCCAATCCAGACCCCGGTCTTGAAAACAACGCCCTCCGCCTGCATCACCTCAAGCCGCCGATCAATGACAGACTTTTCCAACTTGAAGTCGGGAATCCCATAACGCAACAAACCGCCAATGCGACTCGCGCGCTCAAAGACGGTGACGGTGTGGCCAGCGCGATTCAATTGCTGCGCGGCGGCCATACCCGCCGGGCCGGAACCGACAATGGCGACCTTCTTGCCCGTCCGCTTCTCGGGAAGCTCGGGCACAATCCACCCTTCCCTCCACGCGCGCTCGACAATCTCTTTCTCGATCAACTCAATCGTCACCGGCGGCTCATTGATGCCGAGCACACACGCCTCTTCGCACGGCGCAGGGCAAAGCCGACCGGTGAACTCTGGAAAGTTGTTTGTCGCGAGGAGCCGCTTCGCGGCTTCCTTCCACTGACCGCGATAGACCAGATCGTTAAAGTCCGGGATGATATTTCCCAGCGGGCAGCCGGTGTGACAGAACGGAACGCCGCAGTCCATACACCGCGCGCCCTGCTCGCGAATCTTGGCCTCCGAAAAAGGCAGAACGAACTCGCGATAATTCTTCACGCGCTCGGCAGGCGGAGCCTTCGCCGGCAACTCGCGTTGGAATTCTTTGAATCCTGTGATCTTTCCCATGACTTGATTTCTGCAGGCGCAGTGCGCCTGTCTCCTATTTTATCTGTGCACTCGCCAATTCACCCGCAGGCGTGCCTTCCATCGCGGCAAGCTGCTGCGCGGCGCTCATCTTTTCGAGCGCCTTCTTGTAATCCGTCGGCATCACCTTCACAAAGCGAGGCAAGAGCGCCTCCCATTGATCCAGCACGCGCTGGGCAACCGAGCTTCCGGTGTACTTCAGATGCTTTTCAATACCTCGGCGCAAGGTCTCGATATCGCGCGCCTCGGTGACCGGCTCAATCCCCACCATCTCAAGGTTGCACTTCTGCGCGGCAAAGTCGCCCTGCTCGTCCAGCACATAAGCAATTCCACCCGACATGCCCGCCGCGAAATTGCGTCCAGTCTTGCCGAGCACAATCACCAGACCGCCCGTCATGTATTCGCAAGCGTGGTCGCCCACTCCCTCAACCACCGTCTCCACACCGCTATTGCGAACCGCAAACCGCTCCCCGGCGCGACCGCGAATATAGGCCTCGCCCCGGATCGCGCCATAGAAGGCAACGTTCCCGATCAGGATGTTTTCTTCCGCCGTGAAGGTCGCTGTGCGAGGGGGATAGATGATCAGCTTTGCACCGGACAAGCCCTTGCCAAAGTAATCATTGGCATCGCCCTCAATCTCGAACGTGATCCCCCGCGCGCCGAAGGCCGAAAAGCTCTGCCCGCAGGATCCCGTCGCCTTAATCCGAATCGTGTCTTCCGGCAAACCGGCCTCGCCGTACTTCTTGGATATCCGATAGCTCAACAACGTGCCGACCGTGCGGTTGACGTTGCGAATGCGCTGCTCGAAGGAAACCGGCTCTCCCCGTTCCAGCGCAGGCTTCGCCTTGGCGATCAACTCGTGGTCGAGCGCCTTGTCCAAGTTGTGGTTCTGCGCCTGCGTGCAGTGCAACTCTTTCGAAGATGCCACCGCAGAACGCTTCAGGATCGGCGAAATATCCAACGATTTCGCCTTCCATTGCTGAATCGCTTTGCGCGCTTCCAACTTGTCCACGCGACCCACCATCTCGTCCACCGTGCGGAAACCCAGCTTCGCCATGATCGCGCGCAGCTCCTCCGCAACAAAGTGCAGGAAGTTCACGACATATTCCGGCTTCCCCGTGAACTTCTTGCGCAGCTCAGGATCCTGGGTCGCGATCCCCACAGGGCAGGTATTCAGGTGACACACGCGCATCATCACGCAACCGAGAGTGATCAGCGGTGTCGTGGCAAAACCAAACTCTTCCGCGCCCAGCAGGCACGCGATGGCCACATCGCGACCGGTCAGAAGCTTGCCATCGCACTCGACGGCGATACGGCTGCGCAGTCCGTTCAGCACCAGTGTTTGATGCGTTTCGGCCAGACCCAGCTCCCACGGCAATCCCGCGTGCTTCAGCGAAGTCTCGGGCGATGCCCCCGTTCCTCCATCATAGCCGCTGATCAAGACCACATCGGCCTTGCCCTTCGCCACACCTGCCGCCACGGTGCCCACGCCCACTTCCGACACGAGTTTGACGCTCACGCGAGCCTCGGGGTTCGCGTTCTTCAAGTCGTGAATGAGTTGGGCAAGATCTTCAATCGAATAGATGTCGTGATGCGGCGGCGGCGAAATGAGCTGCACATACGGCGTCGAGTGCCGCGTCTTGGCAATCCACGGATACACCTTCTCGGCCGGCAATTGCCCACCCTCGCCGGGCTTGGCTCCCTGCGCCATCTTGATCTGCAGTTCGCGCGCATTGGCTAGGTAGAAGCTCGTCACGCCAAAGCGACCCGACGCAATCTGCTTGATCGCACTCGAACGCGAATCGCCATTCGCCATCGGCTCGTAGCGCTCGCTGTCCTCGCCGCCTTCGCCCGAATTGCTCTTGCCGCCCAAACGATTCATCGCAATCGCAAGCGCCTCGTGCGCTTCCTGACTGATGGAGCCATACGACATCGCGCCGCTCTTGAAGCGCTTCACGATTTCTGTCCATGGTTCCACCTCTTCGAGCGGAACGGGCGAATTGTTCGACGCAAAGTCGAGCAACCCACGAATCGTGCTTAGCTCTCGCGACTGGTCGTTGATGAGTTGCGCATATTCCTTGTATAGCGCCTCGTTATTCTCCCGCGTCGCCTGCTGGAGCTTCGCAATGGCAAGCGGATTATAGAGATGCTTCTCGCCACCGCGACGCCACTGGTATTGCCCGCCCACATCCAAATCGAGCGCCGCTGGGATATGCTCCGCAGGATACGCCCGGTCATATCTCATCTTCGCCTCAGTCGCCAGCACCCCGAGATCCACACCTCCAATTCGAGACGGTGTCCACGTGAAATATTTTTCCACGACACCCTGCGCCAAACCCAGCGCCTCGAACTGCTGCGCGCCCTTGTAGCTCTGCAGCGTCGAAATCCCCATTTTCGACATCACCTTGAGCACGCCCTTGTCAATCGCCTTGATGAAGTTCTTGGACGCGGTTGCAAAATCCTTCTCGATCTGCTTGCTCTCCACCATTTCGCGAAGCGTCGCAAAGGCCAGATAGGGATTCACCGCGCTCGCGCCATAACCAAACAGCGTCGCAAAGTGATGCACCTCGCGCGGCTCGCCGCTCTCGATGACCAACCCGCAGCGCTGCCGAAGCCCCGTGCGGATCAAATGATGATGCACCCCGGCGCACGCCAGCAGTGCCGGAATCGGAGCGCGCTCGCGCCCCGCAGTGCGGTCGGAAAGAACGACAATTTCGTAGCCTCCAAGAATCGCGCTCTCCGCCGCCGCACACAACCCTTCCATCGCGGCTTCCAGCGCAGGCCCACCGCCGGCGGAATCGAAGACCATCGGCAATCGGATCGCCGAAATGCCCACACTCTCGCTCGCGCACACGCGCTCGAGTTCCTCATTCGTCAGAACCGGCCGCGGCAGCCGAAGCTGATGGCAGTGCATCGGCGTCTCATCCAACAGATTCCGCGCGGCGCCAATACTCGTGTTCAGCGAGGTCACCAATTCCTCGCGAATCGCATCGAGCGGCGGATTCGTCACCTGCGCAAACAGTTGCTTGAAGTAGGTGTAGAGCAACTGCGGCTTCTCCGAAAGGACCGCCAGCGGAATATCCACACCCATCGAACCCGTCGCCTCAATGCCCGTCCGCGCCATCGGCGCCATGACAATTCGAAGGTCTTCCAGCGTATAGCCGAACAGCTTCTGCAGAACACCGACATTATCGCTGAGCTGCGGCTGCTCCCCAGTCGCTTCCGGAAGCTGATCGAGAACCACCAAATGCTTCTTCAGCCACGAGCGATAAGGCTTTCGACCGGCCAGCTCGCTCTTGATCTCCTCGTCATCCACAATGCGCCCCTGCGCCATATCCACAAGGAACATGCGCCCCGGCTCCAGTCGGCCCTTCTGCACAACATTCGCGGGGTCAATCTCAAGCACGCCCGTTTCCGACCCCATCACCACAAACCCGTCTTTCGTCACGGTATAGCGAGACGGGCGCAACCCGTTTCGATCGAGCACAGCGCCAACACAGACGCCATCGGAAAACGGAATGGACGCCGGACCGTCCCACGGCTCCACCAAGCAGGCGTGGTATTGATAGAATGCCTTCTTCTCGTCCGCCATCGTCGCGTGATTCTGCCACGCCTCGGGAATCAGCATGGACATCGCGTGCGGAAGCGAGCGCCCCGCGTGATAGAGCAGCTCCACCGCATTATCGAGCGCGGCCGAATCGCTCGAGCCCGGCGGCACGATCGGGAATAGCTTCCGCAAATCGTCGCCGAATAGAGGACTGTGAAAAACGCGCTGGCGCGCCGTCAACCAATTCACATTTCCGCGCAACGTATTGATTTCGCCATTGTGGCAGATAAAGCGAAACGGATGCGCCAAGTCCCACGAAGGAAAGGTATTCGTGCTGTAGCGCTGGTGAACCAGCGCCATCGCGCTCTCCATATCCGGATCCGCCAAATCCGGCAGAAACGCCTCAATCTGCTCCGCCAACATCAAGCCCTTGTAGACCATCGTGCGGCTCGAGAGCGTCGTGACGTAGAAATACTCCTTCTCCGCAATCGTCGAGTTCCGCACCGCATTCTCAACCACCTTGCGAATCACATAGAGCTTCCGCTCGAAATGCGCCTGATCTTTGATCCCCTTCCCACGGCCCACAAATATCTGCCGGATCTCCGGCTCCACGCGCCGGGCAATATCGCCTAAGACCTCGTTGTTCTGCGGAACATTGCGCCACCCGAGAAACGCCTGCCCCTCCGAACGAATCGCCCCCTCGAAAAGCTCCATACATTCATGACGCGCCTCCGGATTTCGCGGCAAGAAAACCAATCCTGTCGCATAGGCCGTCTCTTCCGGGAGCACAATTCCGCTCTCCCCAGCGGCTTTGCGGAGAAACTTGTGCGGGAGCTGGAGCAAAATCCCCGCTCCGTCGCCCGTCGTCTCGTCGCAGCCACACGCGCCGCGATGCGAGAGGTTAACAAGAATCTGCAAGGCCCTGTGAATGACATCGTGTGACTTGACGCCCTTGAGATTGCAGACCATCCCCACACCGCACGCATCGTGCTCAAATTGTGGCACGTACAAACCTTGCGCCTGCGGGCGCCCACTATTCACTACTCGTTCTGTCGGTTGCATAGTCGCTTTCATCACTCCGATGAGTCGGTTAACAGGCTAGAAGCGTGCCAAGATCGAGAACTATTTATATCATCCTCGCCATGCGATCGTTACAAAAATTGCACCCCTCAAACGGAGCAAATATAGCAACAGTTTTGTAGGTACAAAAACGAGCGAAGCTGCATTAATGTAGCAGTTTTCATACGCAGTTGTCGTTTGCTGGCCGGCCACGATACCCCGCAGGACATGCTGCGGAGCTACAAAGCGATCACCGCTTGCCGCGATTCGTGTCCTCGGGTGCATATCGCTTGGGGTCTATGCCGTGGCGACGAACTTTATACACAAAAATCCGCTCGGTCGTCTTGAGATTCCGCGCGGCGACAGCCATCTTGCCGCGAGCCGATTTCAGCGCGTCCACCAGGATGTCCCGTTCATAGGCATCCACGATCTCTTTCAAGCTGCCATGCGTGACAGAGCCCCCGTGCTCGGCCGTCTGCAGCGTCGGCGGCAAGTGATAGGGATGGATCACATCTCCTTCTGCCACAAGCACCGCCCGCTCAATGCAATTCTCGAGCTCTCGCACATTGCCCGGCCAGTGATAGCTCATCAACATATCAATGACGGCGCTCGACAGACGCCGCACATTCTTGCCCGTGTCGCGCGCATATTTTTCAAGGAAGTAATCGGCCAGCAACACCACATCGGCTTTTCGATTGCGCAGTGGCGGCACAAAAATCGGAAACACGTGCAAACGATAGAAGAGATCTTCGCGAAACTTGCCCTGCCGCACCATCTCCTCCAAACTCCGATTCGTCGCGGCAATCAGCCGGACATTCACCTTCACCGTTTGCGTGGAACCCACCCGCTCAAACTCGCGCTCTTGCAGCACGCGCAAGAGCTTGATCTGGATCGAAAGCGGAATATCTCCGATTTCATCGAGAAACAGCGTCCCCCCATTCGCAAGCTCGAAGCGCCCCTTCCGATCCGCAAGCGCGCCCGTGAAGGCGCCTTTGACATGGCCAAACAACTCGCTCTCGATCAGGCTCTCCGGCAAAGCCGCGCAATGCGCCTTCACAAAGGGTTTGCCCGCCCGATCGCTATTGTAGTGAATCGCGTTGGCAACCAATTCCTTTCCCGTCCCCGTCTCGCCAAGAATCAAGACCGTGGCCGAACTCTTCGACACCTTGGCGATCTGGTCATACACCACCTGCATCTCGTGCGATGCGCCGACGATGTTCGAGGGCCGAAATCGCTCCCGCAGCTCCTGCTGAAGTCGCTCGTTCTCGCGCTCGAGCTTCTCCCGCTCTTCTTGTGCGGCGCGCCGCAGCT
>WBZO01002418.1_pt1 | contig 24310 bp, 18 predicted proteins | sample 5204261 | NCBI WGS metagenome assembly WBZO01 (sample SAMN12412400, study PRJNA552823) | activated sludge metagenome | isolation source: activated sludge from anammox sidestream of wastewater treatment plant... | place: USA: North Carolina | collected 2017-09
TTGAGAATGCCACTTCAAACTCGTGCCAGGGAATAGCTGTGGCAAGTTGCAATAGCGGATCAGTCGGATCAAGTTGGCGTAACAGATCCGTCTCAAATAAATTGGGTTGATGAAGCGTTCTCGTTGGTGTAAGCATTAATCAGCACCATTTCGACCAGAAAACAAACCATAACTTTAGCATCTTCGGTCGAACCAATTTGCGCTAATGACAAAATCTCTTGCCAAAATCAATTGATTGAGATTTTTTCAGGAGTGACTAATTAAGTTATTTTAGAGATTGGCAGGTGGAAGGTTGTAATTAATTATAGCTAATACGATAAATTACACCTGCCATATCGTCTGAAATGAGCATTGCTCCATCTGATGTAATAAGTACATCAATGGGTTTACCCCAAGCCTCATTATTTTGAAGCCAACCTTCAGCAAATATTTCTTTTTTTGCAACTTTATTTTTATCTAGTTGTATTCGTTCAATACGGTAGCCTATCTTTGTACTACGGTTCCATGAGCCGTGTTCTGCGATAAAAATGTTGCGCTGATATTCGGTGGGGAACATATTTCCAGTATAAAACCGCATACCTTTTGGCATAACGTGAGGGTCAAGTTCAACAGCAGGAGGCGTAAACTTATTGCAATCATGTTTAGCTCCGAGTCTCGGATCAGCAACTTCTGATCCATGACAGTAAGGAAAGCCAAAGTGCATCCCTTTCTTTGGAGCGTGGTTGAGCTCATCTGGAGGCAAATTATCTCCCATCCACTCCCGGCTGATGTCGGTAAACCATAATTCTTGTGTATCGGGATGCCAATCAAATCCTTCTGCATTGCGAACACCTTTCGCGAATACCTCGTAGTTTGTCCCATCTGGCTTTATGCGTGAAATAAGAGCGAAGCGATCAAGATCAGTTTCACAGATGTTGCAGGGTGAACCTACGGAGACGTATAGCCAATTATCCGGTCCAAACGCAATATATCTCCAACCATGATAAGTCTCTTTAGGATAATCAGTTGTTATCACATGTGGTGGAGCAGGGTGATCAAGTGTGTTCTCGATATTATCGAAACGCAAGATTTTGTTTATTGAGGATACATATAAAGCTCCATCATGGAATGCTACCCCAGTAGGCATTTTGAGCTTACTTGCAATTACACGGACTTGTCGCTCCCCGTTATTTTCTGTAATGGCATAGACATTGCCAGCTGATTTAGAGCCGACAAATATTGTGCCTTTATCGCCTGCTGTCATGGCTTGCGCATCTGGTACACGCGCCCAAATATCAATAGAAAATCCTGCAGGTAATTTGATTTTATCAAGTGGTAACGTTAATCCTTGTGCATTAATTTGAGTTCCGGTTGCATACAATGATATCGAAAAAACAAAATATGATAATTTCATACGATAGAACATACACATATTAAAAATGAGGATTTTAGAATTAATGTAACTTGAAATCAGAAAATTCGTCCCCACAATGGTAGCGCATTTTTTAAGGAGGAAAGTATGCAAACTGCAGAAAACGTCGAACATTTGAGTTTTCAAGCCGAAGCGAAACAGCTTTTAAAGCTGATGATCCATTCTCTTTATAGTAATAAGGAGATTTTTCTACGAGAGTTGATTTCAAATGCTTCAGATGCAGCGGATAAGTTGAGATTTGAAGGATTGTCTGACGCAGCGCTCTATGAATCTGATCCGGATCTGAAGATTCGAATCACTTACGATAAAGAGGCGCGTACCATCACGATTACCGATAATGGTATCGGTATGTCACGGCAAGAAGTAATGGATAACATTGGAACTATTGCTAAATCTGGAACGCGGGATTTTATTAATTCGCTGACAGGTGATCAAATCAAGGATGCAAACCTAATTGGTCAATTTGGTGTGGGTTTTTATTCGGCATTCATTGTTGCGGATAAAGTGACCTTAACCACTCGTCGTGCCGGTTTGACTGCTGAACATGGGGTACGTTGGGAATCTAGTGGTGAAGGTGAATATACCCTGGAAACGGTAGAAAAAAAGGATAGAGGCACAGAGGTTGTCCTGCATCTACGAGAGGGTGAAGATGAATTATTAAATAGTTTTCAATTGCGCTCTATTATTCGCAAATACTCAGATCACATCACCTTTCCCATTGTGATGAAGAAAGAAGTGTGGGATGACGAGAGTAAAGCATATAAAACAAGTGATGAAGAAGAAACCGTAAATCAGGCCAATGCGATCTGGGCTCGTCCTAAAAATGAAATCACACAGGAGCAGTATGACGAGTTCTATAAGCATATAGCGCATGATTTCGAGCCACCTTTAGCGCACGTACATGCCAAAGTGGAAGGTAAACAGGAATATATCCAACTGTTATATATACCCGCTCGTGCCCCGTTTGATTTGTTTGATCGAGAACATCGTCATGGCCTAAAACTTTATATCAAGCGTGTATTTATCATGGATGATGCAGAGAAGTTGTTGCCAGGGTATTTACGCTTTGTGCGAGGCGTTATTGATTCAAATGATTTGCCATTGAATGTTTCGCGTGAAATTCTGCAAGAATCAAGAGATATTGATAGCATCCGCGCTGGATCAGTGAAGAAAATTCTGGGATTAATTGAAGATCTTGCAACGAGTGATAAAGAGGAAGATAAGGAAAAATTTAAAACTTTCTGGCGTGAATTTGGCCAAGTGCTAAAGGAAGGAGTTGCGGAAGATTACAGTAATCGTGAGCGTATCGCTAAATTATTACGGTTTACTTCAACCTATGATGAGCGAGAAGAACAAACCGTTTCATTAGATGATTACATTAGTCGGATGAAACCGGAGCAGGAAAAAATCTATTACATTACTGCAGATGGCTTGAAAGCAGCTCAAAGTAGCCCGCATTTAGAAATATTTCGCAAGAAAGGCATTGAAGTATTGCTACTGCATAATCGTATTGATGAATGGCTGACAGCGAATCTAAATGAATATGCAGGCAAATCCTTACAATCTATTGCTAAAGGTGATCTTGATCTAGGTAAGCTAGAAGATGAAGCAGAAAAGAAAGATCATGATAAGGAAAAAGGAGATTTTCAAGAATTAACAGCAAAAATGAAAGAAGTACTAGGTGATTTGGTCAAGGATGTACGTATCACTTATCGTTTGACAGAATCGCCTGCTTGTTTAGTGGCTGATACGCACGATATAAGTGGTAACTTAGGACGGTTATTAAAATCTGCTGGTCAGAAAGTACCTGATAGTAAGCCATTTTTGGAAATTAACCCGCATCATCCTATGGTTCAACGTTTGAAATATGAAGAAGCCAAATTTGCTGATTGGAGTCATATTTTGTTTGATCAGGCGTTATTAGCAGAAGGTGGACAATTAGAAGATCCAGCTAGTTTCGTTAAACGGTTAAATGACTTACTGCTGCAAAATATTCTGAGCGGAAAATAAGCTATTAAAGATTTGCCACACGTACATAGATGCCGTGCTGGCAAATCTGGCTTTGATTACTATTAGGAAGAAAGGTAAAAAGAAACTTCTGAAATAAGACTTTGAGAAAAGTTTTGTATCACATTACGCTGATTAACGTTATCTATATACAAGTGCAATTAGATCGTTAGAAATATTTGCAAATCATAATTTCTCTGCTTTGTCTTGACACCTGGCTGACACATCAGCTACTCTTTCCCTTCTCAAAAAGAGAACGAATGGTCTATTTTTCCCAAAAGGAGAAACAAAATGAGAGGTAGTTTTATCAAGAAACTTTGTTTTACCCTTCCTGTTTTAGGGTTGACAAGCAATCTAGCTTATTCCATGCCAGGGATGCATGGTACAGGAGGAGGAAGTGCTAAGCCACCAGCTGCATCCAAAAGTATGGGTGCACCTATTAATTCACCTGGTGCGGAAATAGAGATTACCTATAGTGCAGATGGTAAAACGGCCATCTTTGTTTCAACGCGTGAAGGTAGTATTGAATCACCCGGTAGCGCTTATAACTTTGATATATGGATGGCTAAAAATGTAGATGGTGTTTGGCAGGAACCGATACATCTAGGTCCTGATATTGACCCAACTGTAGGTCCCAATATCAATACTGCCGCCTGGGAATTGGAGCCCAGTCTTTCCGATGATGGTAATGTTATCTACTTCACGCGCTATGAGCCAGATAATTTGCTATCAGGCGATTTGTATGTTGTTCAGAAAGTTGACGGCGTGTGGCAGGCTCCCAGAAATTGGAATGACGTTCCAGAGCTTCCTAGCATTAATACTCCCACCGGAGAGGAACATTGCCCGATTATCGCTTCTGATAGCCTAATATATTTTAACTATAGCCAACCAGGAGTAACCCAGCAAAGTGATATATGGAAAGTTGAGAAGAAAGATGGAGTATGGCAGAAACCAGTAAGTTTGGGACCAAAGATAAATTCTCCTCAGCGTGATCACATGCACTGGACTGGCTTATCAAAAGACGGCAAAAGTTTGGTGCTGACCAGTACACGGACAAATTTAGGTTCTCGCGGCGGGCACGATATGTGGATTGCTCACCAGGATGAAAAGGGTGAATGGCAAGAACCTATTAACCTGGGAGACGCTATCAACTCTTCAGGAGAAGAGATGTGTTGGACTTTTACGCCTGATGGTAAAAAGTTTACTGGTAGCTGGGGACCACAAGACACATTTGATACAGATATTTACTGGATAAGCAAAGAAGATATTCCTTTGCTGAAGACGTTTGAGCCAATAGGCCCGCCTCCTAATCTGCTTAAGAGCAAAAGCTAAATAACGCCATTTTTAGCTTTACAAGCAAATTCACTTTTCACGGCATAGAATCCTGGGCTTCTTCAGGATTCTATGTACAAATATCCTACAGAGGGTGATAGGAAGTTGAAACTTTCCATTTGGTTAAGAAATGACTGACTACCCGGACTAAAGAGATTAGCTAGTTTATTTACTGTCTTAATCCTGCTGACATCTTCCTAAAAATATTTCCGCGCAAGCTATCTACTTTTTACCTCATCAGAACTTATTTTTATCCCGATAAAAATAGAGTGGGTCGGTACATTTGTTAAAACTATTTTAAAATATCGCCCGGCACAAAAATGAGACTTCATCGTATTTAACCTAGAGCAATAACAAAACAATGGATTCTTCACATAGCAGAACTTATAACATTTTTGCTTTTTGTACGCATTTCTGCTATCGCCATGCTTTCTGGGTCTTATTAATCTCGTTTATTTTTGTTGCGATAAGCGCTATATATACAGCGCGTCATCTCGGCATGAATACCGATACAACGGATATGCTGTCCGAGCATCTACCGTTTCGTATCAATAGTGAAAGATATGACAAAGCTTTCCCGCAGGATACTAATATTCTGCTGTTGGTATTAAGCGCTCCCACACCCGAACAGGCTTATGCTGCGGCAAATCAGTTGGTAACCTTACTAAAACAAGACAAAAAAAATTTTTCTGATGTTTATGCGCCAGGTGTAGAAGATTTTTTTAGACGTAATGGCTTGCTCTATGAAGATATTCCCCAGTTAGAGCGCATTACAGATCATCTGGCTAAAGCGCAGCCGTTAATTGCTCAAATTACCCGTAACCCCACGTTACACGCATTTGTCACGTTGCTGACACAAGCAACTGATGAATTAAATAAGGGTCAACATTTAGAACTGGCGCCGGTTTTTAAGAAGGTAAGCGAAACAATCGATGCGCAACTTGCTGGTCAATCTCATCCTTTGTCGTGGCAAACATTGTTTCGTGGCGAATCGTTTAAAACCGGTTATCAAGAAATAATTATCGTAAAACCCATACCCGATTATTCCGAATTATTGCCGAGTAAACAGCCCATTATGGCAGTACGTGCTGCTGCTGAAAAAATAGGGGTGACTCATGATGGATCAGTTCAGCTACGTATTACTGGTGACATGGCGCTAGCGGATGATGAACTTGAAAGCTCCCTGGACGGTATGGAAATTGCTGGAGTGGTTACATTCATTATGGTGAGTGGAGTACTTTATTCGGCAATGTACACAGTGGGCATGACTATCGCTGTACTGATTTGTCTAATTGCAGGATTGGTACTCACAGCAGCATTTGCCACTGTTGCGATTGGTCAGTTGAATGTGATTTCCATTGCTTTTGCAGTGCTATATATCGGTCTTGGTGCGGATTTTGCCATTCATTTTTTACTGCGCTATCGCGAGATGCAAGAGAGTGGCTTGCTTACCAAGATTGCGGTATATCGCTCCGGGGGGGAAGCTGGTGTTGCGCTGGCCGCGTGTACGATTGCGAATGCCATTGGTTTTTATGCGTTTATCCCGACGAGTTATAGCGGAGTAGCTGAGCTTGGGATTATTTCCGGTACCGGAATGCTGATCAGCCTGGTAGTTACCTTTATTATCGGTTCGGCACTGTTACGCTATTTATCAGATAAAACAGTTGTTAAGTCTGATGGTAGAAAAATGCTGGGTAAAGTACTTGGAATTTCGCTGAAATGGCGAAAGCTAACGCATATTTCCGTTTGTTTGATGCTGCTATTGGCAGCGGTATTGTGGCCACAAATCAAGTTTGACTACAATCTGCTGAATATGCAGGATCCCAAAGGGGAGGCTGTTCAGACTTTTCGCGAGCTGCTAGCTTCACCTGATCACTCACCCTGGTATGCAGTGGTGTTGACGGATGATCGTCATGAAATCTCGCAACTGAAAGAAAATTTGGAAAAACTTCCAGAAGTGGATAAGGTCATTTCCATTAAGGATTTTGTGCCGACAGAGCAGGAAGAAAAACTAGCCATGATTGAGGAAATGTCACTCATTATGGGACCAGCCCCCCCCATGGCAACATTGTCTTCAAATAAAACAGCAATTTTGCAACAGCAACAGGCTCTGAGTTCTTTGCGTACTGCTTTGCAACGTTTGGCATCGGAGCATCCAGATTCTGTCATAACCCCCGCTGCATTAGCGCTGAGCAATTCAGTGGAATCACTGCTTGATCGCCTCAAACTGGCTCGGCCCAATGACCAAGTTAGCTTATTGCGCACATTGGAAGATAATTTATTATCTACGCTACCCATTGCGCTTCAGCGTTTATACAATCTGATTGAAGCCAATCTTTTTAGTGAACAAGAGCTACCTGCATCGTTGGCTAATCGCTGGCATAGTCATACAGGTGAATATCTTGTGGCCGTGTATCCCTCTAATGATATTAGCGATAATGAATCGCTGCGTCGTTTTGTCAGATCAGTGCAGCAGGTAGCGCCACAAGTAACAGGTATCCCAGTAATCAGTTTGGAAGCAGGCAATGCGGTAATTGATGCGTTTATCCAGGCTTTTTCACTAACCTTGGTAGGAGTCGTCGTGGCATTACTGCTTATGCTGCGCAGTATCAAATATACGGTGTTGGTATTGATCCCATTGCTGCTGTCCAGCATATTCACAGGAGTTTTCACTGTCTTGTTAGATACCCCATTTAATTTTGCCAATATCATCGCCTTACCTCTTTTGTTAGGCTTGGGGATTGACAGCAGTCTCCACATGGTGCATCGCAGTATGGATAAGCAGGTTGAAAGTGAAGTGTTGATTCATACGAGTACAGCACGCGCTATTTTTTATAGCGCACTCACCGCACTGGTTGATTTTGCGAGCCTTATGTTTTCACCGCATCAAGGAACGGCTAGCATGGGAACGCTACTTACCGTCGGGCTAGCATTTACCTTGATCTGTACGCTGATCATCCTGCCTTCCTTATTGGGAAATACTAAGCAGCAAGTACCAGCGTAATATGATTGCTATTGGTTTCCTCCGTTTAGATAGTATCGGATCTGCTTTGATTGGACTGATTCTTTTCGTAACGGTGTTTGAGGTATTCAATGATAGCTGGCGTAATGGATAAAATAATGATCGCAACAATTACCAGCTTGAAGTTTTTTTGTATCAATGGCAGTTGTCCAAAATAAAATCCGGCATAAACAAATGCTCCCACCCATAACGTTGCCCCAATAACGTTGTAAGCCAGAAAGGCACGATAAGGCATGGTACCAATACCAGCCACAAATGGTGCCAAGGTACGGATAATGGGGACAAAACGCGCGATGATAATCGTTTTGCCACCGTACTTGAGATAAAAGGCATGCGTCTTATCAAGGTGTTCCTGTTTAAGAAAACGGAATCTTTCCGGAGTAAAAACCTTTAATCCAAACTCCTTGCCTACCCAGTAATTAACACTGTCTCCCAAAATACCAGCTAGGCATAATCCAATAAACAAAGTATGCGGATTAAGCTGTGAGCCTGGTAGGGAAGCAAGTGATCCCGCAGCAAATAACAAGGAATCTCCAGGTAAAAAAGGCAGAATGACTAACCCAGTTTCGCAAAAGATAATCAGAAAAAGAATACCATTCACCCATATTCCATATTCTGAAACGAGCTCTTGTAAATGGCTGTCAATATGGATAATGAAATCAATCAGGAACATAAATAGAAAAGATCAGTACTTATCAAGGAGATATTTAACGGCTGATTCCAAATAGATTGCAGCCAATTATTTGGGATTTTTAATCGACCTGGCAATAAAAAAGGCACTTGTCCATTGAGTAGTCAAGTGCCTATATCTGGTGGGTCGTGCGCGATTCGAACGCGCGACCAACGGATTAAAAGTCCGCTGCTCTACCGGCTGAGCTAACGACCCGAAGGCGGCAATTATACCAACTCATTCCTCATTGTGAAACACTTTATCGTTATTAGAAGAAAACAGTTATACCTTGCTAGCCAGTTTTATCTAAATTGCATATAGTTGGGGAATTGTTTGTTTATTAGCAGTCCCACCTTATGATCAGAATCTTAAAATATCTCCAACCAAACTATTCAAGAGGTGGTATGCCTGAATTCTGGGGAGCACCAGCTCGCACTATAAAACAATAGTTAGCTGTTGCTATTTTAGAGACAAGATGCATGACGACATCCGAACAACAAATTGAATTGGATCTGATCGCCAAGCTTGGCGAACTCAAGTACACCTATCGTCCGGATATTCGTGATCGCACCGCGCTGGAAGCCAACTTCCGAGCCAAGTTCGAGGAGCTCAACCGCGTGCGCCTGACGGACAGCGAGTTTCAACGCCTGCTCGACAGCATCATCACGCCGGATGTTTACAGTGCTGCCCAGACGCTGCGCAACATCAACAGCTTCGAGCGCGACGATGGTACACCGCTGAACTACACGCTGGTGAATATCAAGGACTGGTGCAAGAACGACTTTGAGGTTGTCAACCAGCTACGCATCAACACCGACTACAGCCACCACCGTTACGATGTGATGCTGCTCATCAACGGGGTGCCGGTGGTGCAAATTGAGCTAAAGACGCTGGCCGTCAGCCCACGCCGGGCCATGCAGCAGATCGTCGATTACAAATCCGACCCTGGCAACGGCTACGGCAAAACGCTGCTGTGTTTTGTGCAGCTGTTCATTGTTAGCAACCGCACCGATACCTGGTACTTCGCCAACAACAATGCGCGTCACTTTAGTTTCGATGCCGACGAGCGTTTTTTGCCGGTGTACCAGTGGGCCAGCGAAGACAACAAGAAGATCACGCATCTCGACAGCTTTGCCGAGCAATTTCTGGCCAAGTGCACCCTGGGGCAGATGATCAGTCGCTACATGGTGCTGGTGGCCAGCGAGCAAAAGCTCTTGATGATGCGGCCCTACCAAATCTATGCGGTCAAGGCCATCGTCGAATGTATCCACCAGAACTGCGGCAATGGCTATATCTGGCACACCACCGGCAGCGGCAAAACGCTGACCTCCTTCAAGGCATCTACCTTGCTCAAGGACAACCCGGACATCGACAAATGCCTGTTCGTGGTGGATCGCAAGGATCTCGACCGCCAGACCCGCGAGGAATTCAACCGCTTTCAGGAAGGCTGCGTCGAAGAGAACACCAACACTGAGACGCTGGTGCGCCGCCTACTCTCGGATGACTACGCCGACAAGGTCATCGTCACCACCATTCAGAAGCTGGGGTTGGCGCTGGATGACACCAGCAAGCGTAACTACAGGGAACGACTAGCGCCATTACGCAATCAACGCATGGTGTTCATCTTCGACGAGTGCCACCGCTCGCAGTTTGGCGACAATCACAAAGCCATCAAAGCATTCTTCCCCAATACCCAGCTGTTCGGCTTTACCGGCACACCCATCTTCGAGCAAAATGCCAGCTATCAGCAGATCGAAGGCCAACAGGCCAGCTACCGCACTACCGACGACCTGTTCCAACGCTGTCTGCACCAGTACACCATCACCCACGCCATTGAGGATCGCAACGTGCTGCGCTTTCACGTGGACTACTTCAAACCCGAAGACCCTAAAAGCACCAAAACAGCCCCACTCAAGCCGGGTGAAGCCGTGGCCAAAACCAAGATTATCGAGACCATTCTTGCCAAGCATGATGCTGCCACCAATGGCCGCAAGTTCAATGCGGTACTGGCGACGGCCAGCATCAACGATGCCATCGAATACTTCGAGCTGTTTGCACAAATTCAACAGCAAAAAGCTGAGCAAGATCCGGCGCTTCGCCCGCTGAACATCGCCTGCGTGTTTTCTCCACCGGCCGAAGGCAACAAGGACGTGCAGCAGATTCAGGAAGATCTGCCGCAAGAAAAGGCTGACAACCAGCAGGATCCGGAAGGCAAGAAAGCGGCGCTCACCCGCATCATTGCCGATTACAACGCCCGTTTTGGCACCAACCATCGCCTTAGCGAGTTCGATCTGTATTACCAGGATGTGCAAAAGCGCATCAAGGATCAGCAGTATCCGAATGCCGATCTGCCCGCCATCCAAAAGATCGATATCACCATCGTGGTGGACATGTTGCTCACCGGGTTTGATTCCAAGTACCTCAACACCCTGTACGTGGACAAAAACCTCAAGCATCACGGCTTGATCCAGGCGTTTTCGCGTACCAATCGCATATTGAATGACAGCAAACCCTATGGCCATATTCTGGATTTTCGCCAGCAGCAAAAATCGGTCGAAGACGCCATTGCATTGTTCTCTGGCGAGAAAATCGACAACCCGCGCCAGATTTGGCTGGTGGAACCGGCCGCCGATGTCATCCGCAAATACGAGGAAGCCGTGGCAGGCATGGCGCGCTTCATGACTGACAAGAATCTGGTGTGCGAGCCTGAGGCGGTTTACAACCTCAAAGGTGATGCCGCCCGCATCGAATTTATCAACCGCTTCAAGGAAGTGCAGCGGCTCAAAACCCAGCTCGACCAATACACCGATCTGGCGCCCGAGCAGCAGGAAAAAATCGAAGTCCTGCTGCCCAAGGATCAGTTGTTGAGCTTTCGCAGTACCTATCTGGAAACCGCCAGGCAGCTCAAGGAAATTCAGGACAAGGAGGGCGACCATGTGCCCGACGCACTGCAGCAACTGGATTTCGAGTTCGTGCTCTTCGCCTCTGCCGTGATTGATTATGATTACATCATGAGCCTCATTGCCAGGCTGACCCAGCAACAGCCAAGCAAGCTCACCCTAAACCGCGAGCAGCTCATCAGCCTGATCCAGTCTGATGCCAAGTTCATCGGCGAACGTGACGACATCGCCGAGTACATTCGCGGCCTGCCAGTCAACCAGGCACTGGATGAAGCGCAAATCCGCAGCGGGTTCGCGCGTTTCAAGGCTGAGAAAAAAGCAAAAGAGCTCACCGACTTGGCCAGCCGCCACGGTCTGGCGGCCAATGCACTGCAAGCTTTTGTCGATGACATCCTGCGTCGCCGCATTTTCGATGGTGAGCGCCTTACGGAGCTGATGGCGCCGCTGGACTTGGGCTGGAAAGCCCGTATTCAGAAGGAAACAGCACTGATGACAGAACTCGCGCCGCTGCTGCGCCGCCTGACACAGGGGCGGGAGATTTCGGGATTGAAAGCGTATGAGTAAACAGCAAGAAAAAAAACAAGCGCTGGTGCCCAAGCTGCGGTTTCCAGAGTTTAGGAAGGGGCAGGAATGGACAGCACAATCTCTCAAGAATGTTGCTCATCTTTTAGATGGAGATTGGATTGAATCGAAAGATCAATCGATAGATGGCATACGACTTATCCAAACTGGAAATATAGGAGTTGGACACTTCATTCCTAAAGACGAAAGTATTCGATTCATTTCAGAAGCAACTTTCAGTCGTTTGAAATGCACAGAAGTGATTCCGGGGGACTGTCTTATCTCACGCCTTCCAGATCCTACCGGGCGGTCTTGTCTTATTCCAGATATAGGCCAGAGGATGATAACTGCCGTGGATTGCACAATCGTGCGGTTCAATTTGAAGAAAATTGTTCCATATCTGTTCGTTTCGTTTTCACAAACTAGTCAATATTTTTCTGAGGTGCGGGCACAGGCATCTGGCTCAACACGTCTACGCATAAGCAGGGAAAATTTATCAAATATTAAGATTCCTCTTTCTACGTTACCTGAACAACAAAAAATCGCCGACTGCCTGAGCTCACTGGACGAACTGATCACCGTACAAGCACAGAAAGTGGATGCGCTCAAGACCCATAAAAAAGGACTGATGCAGCAGCTCTTCCCCCGCGAAGGCGAAACCGTGCCACGGCTGCGGTTTCCGGAGTTTCGGGGGGCGGAGGAGTGGGAGGAAAAACGCTTAGGTGATATTGGAAATGTTCGGATGTGTAAAAGGATATTCAAAGAACAAACTAGTTCTGTGGGTGAAATTCCATTTTACAAGATTGGTACATTTGGCAGCGAGCCAGATTCATACATATCTAAAGAACTGTATGAAAACTATCGCAGAAACTATCCATTTCCAAAAACGGGTGCTGTACTCATCTCTGCATCGGGAACGATTGGAAGGGCAATTCGTTATAAAGATGAGTTAGCATATTTCCAAGATTCGAATATCGTCTGGCTAGATAACAATGAACGGTTAATACTAGATAGCTTTTTGTTCTACCTCTACCAACTGGTTGACTGGACACCTAGTGTCGGAGCTATTCAGAGACTTTACAATGACAATATTCATGGAACTCAAGTCAAATTTCCAGGTATTCCAGAACAACAACGCATAGCTGACTGCCTATCTTCTCTCGACGACCTGATTACCCTGGAAACCCAAAAGCTCGAAGCTCTCAAAACCCACAAAAAAGGGCTGATGCAGCAGCTGTTCCCCAGCAACGTAGCTGGAGCTGCCAGCTCCAGTGTTCGGGAGCAGGATGCTCTCATTACATTGCAGGATGCGCCCGCTACAAGGACCCATCACCATGACTGAACTTGAAAAACAACAACTGGGCAAGACCCTCTGGGCGATCGCTGATCAGCTACGCGGCGCGATGAACGCGGACGATTTCCGCGATTACATGCTGGCGTTTCTGTTTTTACGCTATCTGTCGGATAACTACGAGGCCGCCGCACGACGCGAGCTGGGCAGCGACTACCCTGAACTGGGGCCGGAAGACCGCCTCAGTCCGCTATCCTCCTGGTACGCCGATAACACCGATGATGTGCCCGAATTTGAAAAGCAGATGCGCCGCAAGGTGCATTACGTGGTTGAGCCGCAATACTTGTGGAGCAACATTGCCGAGCTGGCACGCACGCAGGATGACGCGCTGCTGGCCACCTTGCAGGTAGGCTTCCAGTACATTGAAGAAGAATCTTTCGCCAGTACTTTTCGCGGACTGTTTTCGGAAATCAATCTAGCTTCCGACAAGCTGGGCAAAACCTATGCTGAGCGTAATGTCCGCCTGTGCAAGATCATCGCCGAAATTGCCAAGGGATTAAGCCAGTTTTCGACCAACAGCGATACCCTGGGCGATGCCTATGAGTACCTGATCGGCCAGTTTGCGGCCGGCTCCGGCAAGAAAGCGGGTGAGTTCTACACCCCGCAGCCGATTTCCAGTATTTTGTCGGCCATTGTCACGCTGGACAGTCAGGCCCCCGCCACCGGCCAGCGCAGCCAGTTAGGCAGCGTGCTGGACTTTGCCTGCGGCTCGGGTTCCTTGCTGCTCAATGTACGTCATCGCATGGGGGCGCACGGCATTGGCAAGATTTACGGCCAGGAAAAGAACATCACTACCTACAACCTGGCACGCATGAACATGCTGCTGCATGGGGTGAAAGACTCGGAGTTTGCCATCTTTCACGGCGACACCTTGCTCAACGAGTGGGACATGCTGCGCGAAACCAATCCGGCGAAGATGCCGAAATTTGACGCGGTGGTGGCCAATCCGCCGTTCAGCTATCGCTGGGAGCCGACTGAGGCGCTGGGTGCAGATCCTCGCTTCAAGAATTACGGACTGGCACCCAAGTCTGCCGCTGACTTTGCTTTTTTGCTGCACGGTTTTCACTTTTTGAAAGATGACGGCGTGATGGCCATCATCCTGCCTCACGGCGTGCTATTCCGTGGCGGGGCCGAGGCGCGCATCCGCACCAAACTACTGAAAGATGGCAACATCGACACGGTAATCGGTCTGCCCGCCAACCTGTTCTTCTCCACCGGCATTCCGGTGTGCATCCTGGTGCTGAAAAAGTGCAAGAAGTCGGACGACGTGCTGTTCATCAACGCCGCCGAGCATTTTGAGAAGGGCAAGCGGCAAAACCAGTTATTACCTGAGCATATCGGGAAAATCATCGACACTTACCAGCACCGTAAGGAAGAACAGCGCTACTCACGTTGCGTGAGTATGGCGGAAATCGAGCAAAATGATTTTAACCTCAACATCTCGCGCTATGTCAGCACGGCTGAGGCGGAGCCGGAGATTGATCTGGCCGTCACCCACGCCGAACTGTTGGTCATTGAGGAAAAAATTGCTGAGACCAAGACGCGGCATAACCAGTATTTGGCAGAGTTAGGGTTGCCCCCATTGCCTTGAGTCGGGTGTTTTGCGTAACATGGTTACATCAGTTGTGGCCTGTAACACAGCGTTTTTTCTTCCCACGACTATCTCAGCGGTATAAAACTACCAGTATTTTCATGGTGTAGCCCTTTATAATAAGAGATGCTGACGTGATCCAGTTTGTCTGTGAGTTGTGATGAGATTTTAAGCATGATGAACTGGTGTTTTTATTTTGAACCGGATATTTCATGATGCTTTGGATTAAATCGCTACATATTATTGCTATGGTGACCTGGTTTGCCGGCTTGTTTTATTTGCCTCGGCTATTTGTTTATCACGCTATGTGTACAGATCAGCTAGGGATAGATCGCTTTAAAGTGATGGAACGTAAACTTTATTACGGCATCATGACGCCGGGCGGGTTAATGACGATTATCTTGGGAACCTGGTTGTGGCTTGGCTACGGTTTTTCTGGAGGGTGGTTATATACCAAGTTGGCCATAGTGGCGCTGCTAATCGTCTATCACCTCTATTGCGGAAAGTTATTGAGTGATTTCAAACATGACCGCAACCAGCATAGCCATGTTTATTACCGCTGGTTTAATGAATTACCGGTGTTTGCCTTATTTGCGATTGTTATGCTGGTTGTGATCAAGCCTTATTAATCGGGGAAGAAGAGGGCTTCAATCTTCTGGGATCATTTGATCTGGGAAGAGCGTATCGGTATAGCCAAATTTACGTAGATCGTTGATGCGCATAGGGTAAAGAATACCTTGGAGATGATCGCATTCATGCTGCACTACGCGGGCGTGGAAGCCCGTAACGGTTCTATCAATAGGCGTGCCATCCTGATCTACCCCTTGATAGCGTAATTGGGTGTAACGCGGCACTAATCCGCGCATGCTTGGAATACTCAGGCAACCTTCCCAGTCTTCTTCTATTTGTTCTGACAGAGGCGTCAGTACCGGATTGAGTAACACGGTAAATGGCACGCTTTCCGCATCTGGATAGCGTGGAGAGTGTTCAACACCGAATATAACCACCTGTAAACTTACACCTATTTGTGGCGCGGCCAATCCAGCGCCGTTAAGGGCGGTCATGGTGTCTTGCATATCTTGTAGTAATTCTTTGAGCTCAGCTGTGCCAAATTGCTCAACGCGCTGTGCAGTTTGCAGCAAGCATGGATCTCCCATTTTTAATACCGGTTTAATCATCGTGATTCCTTACGAGTTGTTCCAATATATTTCTGACGTTTTTCATCGTATCTTCCAGTATTTTATGAGCTGCTGGTAATGGGATCGCTTGCTTGCTTTCCCCTCTGCCAGCAGCATGATTAGCAATTGTGGCGATAGTGGCATAGGAAATATCTAGCTCTCTTGCCAGGATTGCTTCCGGCATACCTGTCATACCGACAATATCGGCGCCATCGCGTTCCAGACGATTAATTTCAGCTGCAGTTTCAAATCTGGGTCCTTGAGTTGCAGCATAGACGCCACCATCAATGACGGGTTCCCCAACCTCCTGCGCAGCTTTTAAGAGACAAGCACGCGCAACAGGGCAGTAGGGTTGGGTAAAGTCTGTGTTGACAATGGTTTTGTCTGTTCGATCATGGAAAGTGGCTTCCCGGCCATGTGTGTAATCAATAATTTGATCGGGAATAACGATCTTGCCTGGTTCCATATCTTTACGGATACCACCTACTGAAGTGACCGCGATAATTGTTTTTACCTGTAGCGTATGCAAAGCCCAGATGTTGGCGCGATAGTTGACGACATGTGGTGGAATGGTAATACCGTGGCCGTGACGAGATAAGAAAACAATTTCTTGGGTACCAATCATGCCAAAAATTATTGAGCCGGAGGGTTCGCCGTAAGGTGTTCTGATCACCTGACGGTGTGTGACTTCCAAGCCGGCAAGTTTATTCATGCGCCGACCACCGATGATTGCAATCATGTTTATCCTGAAGTAATAGTTTATTTATGAGCTTATTATAACTGGCGATTATTGCCTATCAGCAGTAGGTGAGGGTGGAAGCGATTGATCAGCTCTCTTGTTGCTTGTCTACTGAAGTATGTTGGAGTAGCGCAAGCAGTTGATTTTCATCAAGTACGGGAATACCCAATTGGGTTGCTTTAGTGTATTTGCTACCAGGCTCTGCTCCTGCAACCACGTAGTGAGTAGCGGAAGAGACACTACTGGTTACTTTGCCACCTTGCTGTTCAATTTTATTTTTTGCCTGATCGCGTGTCATGGTGGATAAAGTGCCTGTGAGCACGAAGGTTTTTCCAGAAATTGCTGGATTGATACGCGTGGGAAGTGAGTTGCTGTTATTGGGTGCTTCCCACTGTAATCCGCTGTCCAACAAATGTTGGATTACTTCTCGGTTATGTGCCTCCGAGAAAAAATCGGTAATGCTTTGCGCCACTATTGGGCCAATATCTGCAATTTGTTGTAACTGTTCAGTGTTCATGTTCATTAGCTGATCAAGACTATTTACCTGGCTGGCTAACGTTTTAGCAGTGGTTTCTCCAACATGACGAATACCTAGTGCATAAATAAAGCGTGACAATGTGGTTTTTTTGCTACGTTCGATAGCAGTAACAAGATTGCGTGCTGATTTTTCAGCCATGCGTTCCAGACGAGAGAGCGTGTCGATGTTGAGCTTGTATAGATCGGCAGGGGTGTGAACTAGCTCACGGTCAATGAGTTGATCAACCAATTTTTCTCCCAGACCATCAATATCTAATGCGCGGCGGGAAGCAAAATGAAGAATAGCTTGTTTACGCTGGGCTGGACAATATAATCCACCAGTGCAACGAGTGACGGCTTCACCTGGTAAACGTACTGCTTTTGAGCCGCATACCGGACAATGATCCGGCATGGTAAAAGGGCGAGCGTGAGGAGGGCGTTTTTCCAGTATCGCCGCTACGACCTCAGGGATGACATCCCCGGCCCGTCGTACAATAACGGTATCGCCAATCATAATTTGCTTGCGCTGTATTTCGTCTTCATTATGCAGGGTGGCGTTGGTGACTGTGGCCCCGCCAACGAATACTGGAGCTAAACGGGCTACCGGAGTTAGTGCACCTGTTCTTCCTACTTGTATTTCAATAGCTAGTAATTCTGTGCTGACTTCCTGTGCGGGAAATTTATGCGCAATAGCAAAGCGGGGAGCGCGTGAAACGAAGCCAAGCGCTTCTTGGTACGCTAATTTGTCCACTTTGTATACCACGCCATCAATTTCATAAGGCAGCGATAAGCGTAGCGCACTCATTTCGCGGTAATAAGCTAATAATCCATCTGCTCCTTTTGTAGTCACGCTCTGTTTAGCTACTAAAAATTGCTGTGATTTAAGGTAATCAAGGATTTCGCTATGCTTAGCAAAAATAAGCTGGTCTTTATGAGCATGCACGGTATCGTAAGCGAAAAATGTTAGCTTGCGTTTGGCGGTGATACGGGAATCAAGTTGACGTAGGGAGCCGGCAGCAGCGTTACGTGGATTGACGAAGATTTTTTCACCATGTTTTCGCTGTTGTTCATTCAGGCGTTCAAAATCGGTTTTGAGCATGACAACTTCCCCACGTACCTCGAATATCTCGCTTGTAGGTGATTTTTGCAGCCGGAGGGGAATTGAAGGGATGGTGCGCAGATTGAGTGTGATATCTTCCCCAGTATAACCATCTCCTCGGGTAGCGCCTTTTGTCAGCATACCATTAACATAAATCAGGCTGACAGCTAAACCATCAAATTTGGGCTCAACCGCGTAATCAATTTGATCTGCGTCGAGTGCTTCGCGAATACGCCGATCAAACGCAATGACTTCATCTTCTGTAAAGGCATTGGCGAGCGATAACATAGGTGTTTGGTGGGAGAGTTGGGCAAAGGCTTTCAGCGGTGGTGCCCCTACCCGTTGCGTTGGGGAATCTGGTGTGATGAGATGCGGGTATTGTTGTTCTAGCTGCTGTAAGGTACGAAAAAGTGCGTCGTAATCTGCATCTGGAATGATGGGAGCATCTTGAACGTAATAATGGAAATTATGTTCTGTAATAGCGGAACGTAGGTCTTTTAAACGTTCTTCGATTGTTTTTTCAGATGCCATGTCAAGCGTTGCTCTATTGATAATGAGGAATAGAAAATTTCTGGTAACTAAACTAAGGAAGTATGTTTAGTAGTAGGAGTTTCCAGATTTTATAAACTTTGTGCAAGATAGGTTGTCTAGTAGTAACTTACATAAGTCTTCAGGTTATCTTTATTATGACGGACTTTCCAAAATAATAGAGATGAGCGGAAGTTCCTTGGTAATTATTTTTATAACAGGAGAAGTCGTATGAATATCAGATTGACTGGGTTATCGATTTTGATTGGTGCTTTATTTGCTGTGCCTGCTGCTACCGCAACAACAGTTTCTCCAGCCGCTATAACATCGGTTCAACAAGGAGAAGCTGCTACTTTTGTGCTAGCACAAACACAAACACAAACACAGACACAAGCTCAGGTGCAAGCGCAACAACATCAATCCCAAAGCAAAGAGGGGGAGAGGAAGGGTCAAGGATATTCAAATGACGCTGATCGTGGCGGCCATGGTCAAGCTGAACAAGGGGGTAGCGGTAAAGGTAAAGGCAAAGGTAAAGGAAAGGGTGGAAGTGAGGCTGGTCAGTCGGATCATGAGGGTCATGATCATGGCGATCAGGCAAAACAAGAAAAAGGAAAAGGCAAGGGAAAGGGAAAGGAGAAGGGCAAAAACAAAGATGGCGACAAAGAAGGGCATGATCATGGCGATAAAGGAGATCATCATCACCATCATCACAGTTATGCACATAATGTTGCGAAGCAAGCAGAGGTCCTGGATCTTTCCGATGAACAACTTGGCAAAATTGTGCGTATCCATCTAAAAGCGGATCCCGAAGCGCATGATCGCTTAAAAAAGAAAATGAAAGAAAGCATGAAAGCTTTTCGTAAAGCAGTTGCTCAACCATCTGTGGATGAAGCTGCTTTGCGTAAACTGGGACAAGATTTCGTGGATAGCTTTAACGAAATGGTGGCTCATCATGTTGAAGAGCGGAAGGCAGTTCTGAGTGTATTGACTCCTGAACAAATCGAAAAATTGAAGGAGATAAAATCAGAGCATGATCACGATCACTGATTGAAAGGGTAGGGAACAGCTACTGTAAGAGTGTGCAGTAGCTGTTAAAAGCAAGCTTATTCTGATTGTAGTGTTGATAGCCAATTGTGGAGTCTTAATAAAATGAGCTCCTTAATTGGCTATATTTAAATCTAAGCTGATACAGTGTATTGGGATTAAACACTGATAGAGTGTTACAAATGACGGGACGGAGCGCTTTATGTGTCTGTTCGATAAGTTTGTCTTAGTTTTCGTTGGTGATGGTGATTAGTTAGCATATTCTGTAAACGTGCTATTTGGGGTTCGGTAAGCGTGCGGATCTCAGCATCACGGGTGAGTATTTGCTGTATAAGATCAATTTTTTTTTTCTGCTGCGCTTCACTTAATGGTTGTCGTGTGTGTTGTTCCATTAACTGATTGGTTAGATGTTTGCAGTTACGCTCCAATGCTACTAACTTATCCCAATCGCTACTTTTTGCTGCTTGCAACATTTGATCAGTAACAGCCAAGATTGCTTGATAGGCAGCAATTATTTGTGCTTCCTCTGCATTATCATTTGACTGTTTGGACGAACCATTAAAATTCATACAGTGGCACCTATTTGGATCGTTGGTGTGATGGTGTTAGCAGTTGTTTGGGTATCGTCAGGTTGTTTTCTGATGGAGATCCAGGCTTCCTGTAATTCACCTAATAATTGGTTGATTTCCTCGATAATGGCAAGATTGTTTTGAATATTAGCGAGTAACAAACGGGTAATCATGTAGTCATAGAGCTGGTCAAGTTGTATGGCTAACTCTCCGCCTGTTGTTTTATCTAAACTGGCTTTCAGACCATGATCAATAATTGCAATGGCTTTAGAAATCATCTCGCCCTTCGCAGCAATCTTATTCTGCTGTATGTAAAGATGGCTACAATCCAGTGCCTGTCGTGCGCCTTCAAATAACATCAAGATCAGTTTATGTGGATCAGCAAAGGCCACGCTAGATTCAATTCCGACGTTTTGGTAATTTTTGATCGCTCGGCTGGGTGATTCGATAAACATGGGTGATTTCTCCTCCTAGGAATAGGTATTAATTGGATCGCTACCTAGCGCTGCTATTTGTCGCTGATCTTGGGTAAATTTGCTAACTGTTGTTGCAAGTAGTTGCTGGTTTGCGTCATGCTGGCGACCATTGCATCTAATGCTGTGAACTGTGCTCGTAGTCGTTTTTCTACCCCTTCCAGACGAAACTCTAATGCTTCACGTTGCTTGCCAATATTTTTGATGGTGTTATTGATGCCGTCCATGCGACTAGGGATCAAGCCATCGTTGCGAGTCATTCCATCAACCAGTTCCCCTAGACGAGAAGCAAATCCCTCGGCTTTATCCGGTTGCGTGGCAAAAAATGCGGCAATATTTTTATCTGGATCGGCTAGCACGCTACTTAGTTTGCTATCGTCAAGCTTGAGTGTGCCATCCTTCTGAAAACTGATACCTAGCTCCGAAAGAGAACTGATTCCACCAGCGGCAAGTTGGTTGCCAGTTAGCATTGCACGTAATCGATTTTGCACTATGCGTACCGTGGAGTCTCCAGTTAGTACTGATCCTTGATTGCTAGCAATATCGTAACGAGAGATATTACTAATAGTTTTTTCTAGTTCGTTATAGCTAGTGACCAGTGTCTTAATAGCTGCTTCTACGCTGCTTTTATCCTTTTCAACCGTCAATGTCGTACTAGTACCAGGGTTGGCTTTGAGCAAGTTGAACGTTACCCCTTCCAATGCATCGCTGATGGTGTTGGATGCTTTCTGAATAGTAATACCATCTATGACCATCTCCGCATTTTTTGCTGGCATGGTTTCGGTCATATTCATGGTGCCGCCGGTTGATGCATCGAATGCGAGTTGTGATAACCCAGTGTTATCTGTGTGATTACCATCTGTGTCGTTTACTGTAATCTTTAGCGCGTTGGCTAACCCTGTATCCTTGGAAGAAATGACTAAGCGATTGCCATTGCCATCATTTACGATACTTGCTGTTACGCCTATATTGGCGTCGTTGATAGCGGTACGAATTTCAGCGAGAGTTGATTTTGCCGGATCGATTGTAATGGTTTGGGCAACCTTGTCTGCGTTAGCGGTAAAAGTGCCGTCGCTGTTGTATGTTCCGAATTCAATTGTCAGTGTGCCACTGCCAATTACTGTGTCAGTAGCAGCAAAAGTTTCTGATTTAATTTTTTGCGCCTGTGCGAGTGATAGGACCTCGATATCATGTGTGCCTGCTGCAGCGTTGGAAGAGGCGCTGACTGTGGCGAGTGAGGTGTCCACGAGCGTCGCCTTATAACTATCGAACAGTGCGGGTTTGGACAGCGCCTTTACACTGTCTTGAAACGAAGAAAGCGCACTTTTCAGGCTGCCAAAGGCTGAAAGTTGTGCTTGTTGTTTCGCTTCTTTAGTACTGAGTTGCGTCAGTGGGCGTTGCTCTACTTGCATCAACTTGCTGATAATTCCACTGATGTCTAATCCTGAGCCGATTCCTGGTGATGAAAGCATAGCTTATACCTTTGATCTGGTTGCTTTATTCTGTTAGCAACTACGTTGCTGATTCTTTTATCGCTATTAATTTAGTTGGCTATACAGTCATGCGAGATGGCGGTGGCCGGTACTAGCATAATTTCGTATAGCGGTACTGAGGCATCATAACGGCAGGAATGGAAATGACTTTATGTATTCTGTTCGTATCGATCCGAAATGTCACTGTTTAGGTTTGCTATGCTAAGTGGTATGGAGAGGATGAAGTTATGAGTATGTTGAAATAAGCAGGGAGTAGGAGGTGTGATTTTTTGAGGAAGGCACACGTTGAGGAGGAGTTAAAACCAGCGCCGTACTTTGGTTTTGTAATCCCGGTAGGCTTCTCCAAATCTAGCTTCCAGGTGTGCTTCTTCATGACGAATAACACCGTAGCGTAACATTACCCAGATTAATGGCGAAAAGAGCAACGGCCACCAGGTTGATAACAACATGGAGGTACCGATAAAAATCAGCCAATCACCCAGATAAATTGGGTTACGACTAAAACGGAAAGGACCGGTAGTACACAGATTGGAGACAGCTTTGTAAGGATTAACAGTTGTTCGATGAGACCAAAGGGTGATGGCAGTCCATGTCAGTAATGTTAACCCTATAGCGATACCTAGCCAGCCAAAAGGTTGAGTTGCGGCGTTTAAATTCCAATGTAGTCCTTGAATGTTACGATCGATCCACCAGCCAGCAAGTATCGCTACGGCATAGGGTGCAGGCGGTAGAATTAATGTGCGTGGACGATGGATGTGATGATTCATGGTGATTTGATTTGTTTGCCAAAGTAAAGGTTAGAATCTGATCAAAGTATTTAACAATCAGACAGCATGCAGGCATAGAAAATTCATACAATGTAAGCATGTACTTTAGGGTTATCTATTTTGAATTGCAACCGTAAGAGGGAAATCATATCTTTGTTATAGTTGGCAGCTAGAAAAAAGTAGGGAGCTATCTATTTTTTAGATGCAACAATAACAAATTACTTGATAGAATGTAGGCGGTTTGTATTAACCATAACCGACAAGAGGATTAGCATGTCGGGATGTAATCTGTACTTAAGTTAAAACCGGGTTTTTGGCTGGTAAATACTGATTAGGATAGATTATTGGGAAGCCTGAAAGCCCAAGAGGTTGTCAGGGAGGGGTTTTTGTTTTAAGTAATTTGAAGAGGAGTGCAAATGAGCAAGGTGATCGTCGCAGCTTTCGTTTCTGTTTTTTTGCTGGGTTCCACAACAACGTTTGCGAGTGGAAACCTGGAGTCTTCTTTGGCGCCGATCAGTGCCAAGGATATGTTGAGCTATTTAGCTTGTAAGGATAAAAAGCCAACTGATGTTGTGAAAAGCCATACTGAAGTTGAGAATGGCAAAATCGTAATGGTGAAATGCGCGGATGTAGTAGCGATTGTTCAGAAAGCTAGAGAAAAATCCGGTGATGCTTGGAAAGGCGGATATTAATTCGTTTTATTCACCTAAAAAAGGCCTGCTTGACAGGCCTTTTTTTATAGATGTCTGATATTGAGCAAATTTTTTAGGAGTGAAAAAAGCTTTCCCACAAGTTGATCGCAGCAAGTAAAGTGTAGCCGTAATTGAGGGTTATTGGCTGTAAAGAAGAAGCGTGGTGCGAGAAACTACGAACTGATGACAACACTCAATAGTGAGTAAGACAATTAGCTCAATTCGGATAGGATATGAAAGGAAGACCTCTGCACAACTTTAGAAATTTTGCTGAAATGGGTGGCATAATTCCGACAAGACAGTTTTGCCGATTAATTTTTGGAAAAAAGAGGAAGTTTTCTGCCTTTTTCAGGGGTATTCCCCCTCT
>WBZO01002419.1_pt1 | contig 24308 bp, 24 predicted proteins | sample 5204261 | NCBI WGS metagenome assembly WBZO01 (sample SAMN12412400, study PRJNA552823) | activated sludge metagenome | isolation source: activated sludge from anammox sidestream of wastewater treatment plant... | place: USA: North Carolina | collected 2017-09
TGTAGGCGGAGAGTTAAATTATAAATATCTTGGAGGGGATAATTATGAAATTCGTTTAACAGTATATCGAGATTGTTATGTGGGAATTCCTCCCTTCGATAATCCAGCATCTGTGGGTATTTTTGATAATAACAATAATTTATTACAAACGTTGAATATGACATTTAGAGGCTTAGACACATTGCCTCCAACTATTAACGACCCTTGTACCATACCGCCACTCGATTTTTGTTATGAGGTAACTACATATATTGATACAATTTATTTAGCACCAAGAGTAGGCGGTTATCAAATTTCTTATCAACGTTGTTGTCGTAACCAAAACATTTTAAATATTGTAAATCCTGAGTGTGTAGGGGCAACGTATTATGCAACTATTCCAGGTTCAGAGGTGGTAGCAGTTAATAGCAATCCTGTTATTAAGAATTGGCCGCCACCTTTTATATGCGTTGATAAGCCCTGGATATTTGATGATTCAGCTATTGATTATGATGGAGATTCATTGGTTTATGAATTATTTACTCCTTATGAAGGACTAACAGCCTCCTGTCCTATTGTTGGCCCTTTTTCACCTGCGGCAACTACATGTCCTAATGTGGTTCCTATATGCCCAACAGTTCCAGTTAGCCCGCCTTTTACCTCAATTGTTTGGAGTTCTCCATATTCTATTAATGATATGTTAGGTGGTGTTCCTATGCAAATTAACTCATCAACAGGTATTGTAACAGCAACACCTAATTTACAAGGCTATTTCGTAATAGGTATAAAAGTTAAAGAATATCGTAATGGTGTTTTTTTAAGTGAAACCAAACGTGATTTTCAGTTAATTGTCAAACCTTGTCCTCAAGTTGTTGTGGCTGCTGCACAAGTTCCTCAAGCAATTTGTGGTACTAACACTGCAACTTTTCAAAACAATAGCACTGGTAGTTCTGGACTATCGTTTAATTGGTACTTTGGCGACCCAACAACTAACGCAGATACATCGCATGTAACTAGTCCAAGTTACACATATCCAGGCACTGGAAATTATTCAGTAACTCTAGTAGCTTATGTAAGTAATAAACCATTATGTAATGATACTGTAAACACTACTGTAGGTATTAGTGAACCATTTGATGCTTCATTTACATTTACTCCAATTCCATGTAGCGACAACATTGTTGAATTTCAAGGCATGGCACATTACCCTCCTGGTACTTCTCCTAATTGGACTTGGAATTTTGGAGATGGTTCTAATAGCAATGAACAAAATCCTACGCACACGTTTCCTTCTGGTGGGAGTTTTCCAGTGTTTGTAATTGCTGAAATACCTAATTCTATAAATTGCTGGGATACTTTAGCTGCTCAAACCATTGATATTGTGAGTAATCCAGAGTTATATATTCCTAATACATTTACACCAAATGGCGATGGTTTTAATGATGTTTTTAAAGTTCGTGGCCCCATGTTTTCAATCTATTATTTTGCTGTATATAATCGTTGGGGACAGTTAATGTTTGAAACAACCGATCCTACCCAAGGTTGGGATGGAAATTTTAAAGGTAAACCATCTGACCCAGGCGTATTTGGTTATTATGTGAAAGCAAAATGCAGTGAGGCCAGTGAAGAAATTTTTAAAAAAGGGAATGTTACATTAATAAGATAAATGAAAACAAAACCTATACATATATTAAATAAGTTCGTTTTATTCATTGTGTTTTTGGTATTATCTTCAATGAGTGTAAATGCTCAAGATGTACATTTTTCGCAATACAATGGTTCTGTTCTAAATCTTAATCCTGCTTTTACAGGTCTTTTTGATGGTGATTATCGGGTTAACGGGATTTTTAGAAGTCAATGGAGTAGTGTGCCGGTTCCTTATCAATCTTTTTCAATTGCTGGAGACGGAAGATTTAAAACTAAAAAAATGAAAAGCGATTGTTTTGGTGTGGGTATCATGTTTAATAACGATAAATCGGGTGACACACATTATGGCACTAATCAGTTGTATTTATCAGCCTCTTATATTCATAAATTAAATACTGACTCTACATTGTTGTTATCATTAGGATTAAATGGTGGTGTATCAAACGTGGGGTTTAATTATTCCTTAATGACCTTCGATAATCAATATCTAGGAAATACATACAACGCTGCTAATAACACAGGTGAGCATTTTACCAAAACTGCTTCTACCTTTGGTGATTTTAGTTTTGGTACAGCCTTACAATATGCACTCAAACAAAGAGCTTATATTCAATATGGCATATCATTTCATCATTTCACTAGCCCAAAACTTACATTTCAAAATAATAATTCTATAAAAATAGACCCTAAACTAAATAACTATTTATGTTTTGCTTATCCTGTAGGGGCAAATACAGACGTGTTAGCCGAAGTACTTGTATCTAATCAAGGAAAATATAATGAGATAGTGCCTGGCGCCCAAATAAAATTAAGACTAGATGAAACAAGAAATCAAGTGATTTCAGCTGGAATTTATTACAGATTAAAAGATGCGGCTATTGCCCGTGTGGGTTATCAAGTAAAAACATTAACCGCAGGCATAAGCTACGATGTAAATATGAGTAAGTTTTTAGCAGCAACGAATAGACGAGGAGGATTTGAAATTTATGTAACTTATATATTTAAGAAGTTAGTTCCATTTGTTCCAAAAACTCGAGTTTGTCCAATTTATATGTAATATGAGCATAAGTAAGATTAAATACAAACTGATTTTTTTGTTTATATTAGTTAGTACTACCTTAAGTGCTCAAAATACAAAGCAGTTTTTAAAATTAGGCGCTGAGGCCATGTCTAGAAAAGATTATTCGTCGGCTGCCCAGTATTATCATCAAGTAATTTTACTCGATTCATCAAAAATAGAACATCAATTGTTATTTGCCGATGCCTCTCGCTTAAATTATGATGGCGACGCAGCATTACATTGGTATCAAAAAATATTTAAAAAAGATAATGCGCGTACCTATAAAGAAGTACCTTTTTATATTGCTATGCAACTTAAAACCAATGGTAAATACAAAGATGCTAAGAAATATTTTGATAAGTATTATAAAAAGCAACGCAATAGCAAAGATGCTGAAAAAAAGAAACTAGCTCTAAAAGCCCGACAAGAATATGAATCGTGTGATATTGCACAAGTATTAATTAAAAACCCAGTTGATGTAAAAGTAATGCATTTGGATAGTGCAGTAAATAGCAAAGTAAGCGAATATGCCCCATTTGAGTATGATAGCTTATTATATTTCTCATCATTAAGAGATAAATCGCACACAGATAAAGCAGGCGTAGGATATAATAAAATATATACCTCTAAAAAATCGGCCATTAAACCAAACAAATTTTTAAAAGCTAAAGAATTAGACTCATTATTTAATAAAAACAATATACATAACGCCAACACTAGCTTTAATAATGATTTTACAAAGGTGTTTGTATCACGCTGTGGCGCCATTAACAGCACACAATATCGCTGCGAGATTTATATGTCTGATTTTAAAGATGGACATTGGACAGAACTTCAAAAATTACAACCACCTATTAATGTTTCAGGTGTTAATACTTCGCAACCTTGTTATAGTGAGATAAACGGAAAACCAGTTTTGTTTTTTGCTAGTGATAGAGCAGGTGGCGAAGGCGGAATGGATATTTGGTATGCTTATATAAACGCTGATAATAGATTTGATACTCCCATAAACGCAGGTAAAAAGGTAAATACGATTGAAGATGATATAACCCCTTGGTTTGTAAAAGAAAACCAAACCTTATATTTTAGTAGTACTTGGCACAAAGGCTTAGGAAATTTCGACATTTTTTCTGCTGTTTTAAAAGATAACGAGTTTTCAGATCCTCAAAATGTGGGGTATCCAATTAATAGCAGTTATAATGATATTTATTACAGTGTCAATTCTAATAAAGATAAAGCATATATTTCTTCAAACCGATTAGGTTCTTATTTTGAAGATAAACCTAATTGTTGTAATGATATTTATAGTTTTCCAATAACGCCACTTACCGAACCACCCAAACCCATTGATACTACAGCATTATTGATGAATCAAATGAAAGTATTAGTACCACTTACTTTATATTTTCATAACGATGAACCTGAACCTAAAACTAAAGTGATTGTAACAAAGAAAAACTATAAAAAAACGTATGATGATTACACTATATTAAAACCTAAATATCTAAGCGAGTATAGTAGAGGTCTTGAGGGCGATCAAAAAGACTATGCCATTAATAGAATTGAAAGTTTTTTTGAGGATAGTGTTGATGCCGGAATGCAAGATTTAGACAAATTCGCATTGTTATTAGAACAAGTATTAGAAAGGGGTGAAAAAGTAAAGATAACCATGAAAGGTTATTGTAGCCCTTTAGCCAGTACTGATTACAACATTAATTTGGCTAAACGCCGAATTAGTAGTTTGCGTAATTATTTTATGGAGTATGGAAATGGTAAGTTTGTGAAATATGTAGATAATCCCAACGAGTTGGAAGGTAGAATCGAGTTTTTTAATGAGGATATTGGTGAATTGCCTGTGAGTAAAGTGAGTGATGATATAAAAGATACTCGAAATTCAGTATATAGTCCATTTGCAGCTGCAGAACGTAAAATTCAAATTATAGCTGTAAGTTACATTGAACAGAAATAACCACTTATAAATTATTTCTTACCACTTACCAATTACTCTACTAGATACAGAGGTAAAACCTCTATCTTTGTTAAAAAATGGCGTGTTAAAAAGAAAAAGATAACTTTTAAATTATTGTAATTTAAAAACCTTTTTATTATGTTTGACCTCATTCTAAAAATTAGAACACTAACTAAAAACAATTAACATCATGAGTAACAAAAAAACATCGGGCGGTTTTCCGTTTATTGTATCAGCATTAGCAATCGCTATTTGTATTGGTATTGGTTTTATTATCTTTAAGTTTATTTTAGGTGACCCCGCTAACTTCGACGCTGATGGTCCAGATAAAGGCCATCCTCACAACTTCTTAGGTCAAATGTATAAAGGAGGTATCATCGTACCTTTCCTATTAGGCTTCTTTTTAACAGTTATAACTTTTGCTATTGAGCGTTTTATCACAATTCAACGTGCTATGGGTAAAGGACAAACAGATAAATTTGTTGCAAAAATCAAATCTTTAGTTTCTGCTGGTCAGTTAGATGAAGCTATTGCAGAGTGCGATAAACAAAAAGGTTCTTTAGCAAATGTAGTTCACGAAGGACTTACTAAATACAAGTTTGTACAAAACGATACTTCTATGGATAAAGAAGCAAAAGTGGCAGCTATTACTAAAGCATTAGAAGAAGCTACAGCATTAGAATTACCAATGTTATCTAAAAACATGGTAGTAATTTCAACAATGGCCTCTATTGGTACTTTAACAGGATTAATTGGTACAGTTGTAGGTATGATTCGTGCGTTTGCGGCCTTAGCAAGTGCAGGTACTCCTGATACCGCAGCTTTAGCAACAGGTATTTCTGAAGCCTTAATTAACACATTAGTAGGTATTGGTACTTCTGCTTTTGCGATTATTTTCTACAACTTATTCTCAAACCGTGTTGACCAATTAACATATGCAATGGACGAGGCTGGATTCTCTATTATTCAAGAGTTCCAATCTTCTGGTAAATAATATCAGTAAATTCCTTTATGGAATTAAATCAAACATTGTATCTATTAATTAAAATATAAAAAAACATGGGAAAGATAAAAGTTGCAAAGAGTGCTCCTTCCATTGATATGACTCCAATGGTAGATTTGGCTTTCTTGTTGGTTACATTCTTTATGCTTACTGCGTCCTTCCGTATGGCTGAGCCTGTTGTGGTTGATCCTCCGGCATCTCATTCTGATAAAACATTACCCGAAAACACAGTATTAGTTACTATTGATAATAATGGCCGTGTGTTTTTTGGTATTGGTAACGCTGAAGCTAAGATAAATGCACTTGCAAAGATTAGCGAGAAGTATAAGGTAAACTTTACGCCCGATCAAATTAAGAAATTTGGTGGATTATCCAGTTTTGGTGTAGAGGTTAAAGACCTACCTCGTTATTTAGATGCATCTGAAAATGAGCGTTTGAAGTTTCAACCTCAAAAAGGTGTTCCTTTAGATTCATTAAATAATCAGTTAAAAGATTGGATTAATATTGGAGCTTTAGAGCTTAACGCAATTTATATGCGTAATAGAGATGAGGCGAAAGAAAAAAATGTTGAGTTTAAAGGTGAAAAACCGCGCTATGCAGTAAAGGCTGATGGAAAAGTAAAGTATATACATGTGAGAGATGTGTTTAAAACATTTACCGACATGAAGATTTATACTTTTAATCTAATCACTTCTTTAGAAGGTGGCGAGAAAAAATCAACAGAATCGAATTAAAAATATTCTTTAACAAATTAAAAAAACAATTTTAACATGGCAGAAATAGCAGAAGACGGTGGTGGCGGACATGGTAAAGGTGGTAAAAAACGCGCCAAGAAACAGAGTACAAGAATAGACATGACACCAATGGTGGATTTGGCTTTCTTACTACTAACGTTCTTTGTACTTACTTCTACATTTAGTAAGCCTAAAAGTATGGAGTTAAGTTTGCCCGCAGATCCTCCTCCCGGAAGCCCTCCTCCTCCAGAAGTTAAAAATGGGGTTACCTTTTTATTAACCAAAGATGATAGAATTTTTTACTATGTTGGTCAATTCTATACTGCTGGAAACGAAAAAGGCATGCCCCCAACAGAACTAAAAGAAACGAATTTTGGTCCAGATGGATTACATAAATTATTGATGGAACAAAATAAATGGGCAAATGATGAAATCAAAAAATTAGAAGCTCAGGTAAAATCAAAAACTTTAGCAGATACAACTTTTAAACGTTTAGCAATGGAAGCAACTGCTGATAAGAACGCTATTACAGTTCTTGTCAAAACTGATGATCAGGCAACTTATAAGAATGCCATAGACATGCTAGATGAATTAAAGATATGTAATGTTGGTAAACGTGTTTTGGGAGTTGAAATGATGGCATCTGAATACACTCTATTACAAGAAAAAATTAAATAATCATGGTAGTAGCAAATTGGAATAATGTAGTATCCGACTCCAGAAACGATATTGTTTTTGATGGAAGGAATCAAGAATATGGCGCCTTTGTGATAAGAAGACGTTATAATTGGACTATGACATTTATTATTGCTGGTGTTATAGCTGCAATAGCTTTAACTATTGGTATAAAAGCTATTTTGAGTATGCAGGGAGAGGAAATTGAGGCACCTCCGGTGTTAGATATGACTCAAATTGATTTAACACCGCCTCCCGCTGATAAAAACGAACCACCACCGCCGCCGCCGCCACCACCGCCACCAGTGATGGAAACGGTAAAGTTTGTTCCACCGGTGATTAAAGATGATGCGGTTGAAACAGATCCACCACCGCCACAAGAAAAGATTGCAGATACGCAAGTAAGTACTGTAACTCAAGAGGGTGACGGAGATGCGGTTGTTGTTCCAACAGAAGGGAATGGTAATGGTGTGGTAGAAGAAAAAGCTCCTGAGATTTTTACTGTGGTAGAAGAAATGCCAGAATTTCCAGGTGGAACGATGGAAATGATGAAGTATATTCAAAAAAATGTACAATATCCACAGATGGCTCGCGAAGCGGGGTTAACAGGTAAATGCTTTTTAAAATTTGTTGTAGATGGAAATGGTAAAATTGGAGATGTGCAAGTATTAAAAGGAGTACCAGGTTGCGGTGAGTGTGATAGAGAGGCGATTCGTGTTGTGAAATCAATGCCTGCATGGAAACCAGGAAAACAAAATGGTAGAGCTGTATCAGTATTCTTTAACTTACCTGTAAACTTTATGTTGAAATAAAGATAATCATCATGTATAAAAAATCCTCCGCAAAATGTGGGGGATTTTTTTTAATTAATTATATAATATATCAATGAAAAAAAAATCTCCGATTGAATGGGTAAACCTTATGTTTAGTGCCATTATGGTTTTATTAACTTTTGCAGGCTCTTTAATTTTTGCTTTTACAGATTGGTTTGAAGACAGAGCTTACGGTACAAAACGTTACATTCTTTCAGTAGTGTTTATGGCTTATTGTATTTATCGTGTGTACAGAATGTATCAAGCCTTCCGTGTAGAAAAAGAAGAATAGGAGCATTTATAACTTTAAAGTATTAATTTTGTCTAACTTATGTTTAGGCGCTTATTTTTAATAGCAAGTTTCTTTTTATTAACGAACTATTTTGCTCAAAATAAAGACATCGCTAAAACCTTACAACTGGTTTCAATATCAGATGGATTAGATAGAGTAAAAGCTTTAAACGAAGCATCTCATTTTTATAAACTTAACAAACCCGACACGGCATTATTGTTATCACAACAAGCTTTAAGCGAATATAAATCGGCTTATGTAAATTTAGCAACGGTTTTTATTGAACAAAAGAAATATGATGAGGCCGAAACAAATTTAACTAAAGCACTCCTATTAAGTACAAAGCTTTTAAGAAATCAAGAACGCCTACAAGTTTATGATCAATTTAGTAAACTATATGAACAAGAAGGCGCATATAAAGAGGCTATATATTACTGGAGTTTCCCAAAAAAAGAAATCCATTAACTTAGATGTCTTATCTGCAAAAGACTTTAAGATAAAATAGACTCCAAATCATTGCTGAGCAATAGATTCAGCGCGCAAGTTAAAAAAATCTCGGGAATCTTGAGTAAAGATTTATCTAAACCATGTAAAGGCTTTATGTATGATATGTTCTTTGGGATACAAAAAGCAAAAGATATAAAGCTGAGTGAAATATCCAGAACCTTGTGCGTGGATATAGCCTTGATAAAAACAGAAAACAGATTGAGCCGGAACCTCATGAATTTCGATTTAAGCGAACATATTAATAACGAGTTTTGTAACCATGCAACAGTTTACAAAAAACATTGAAACGCCACACAAAGCAAAGATTATAAGGTGCAGAAAAATACAACTCAATGGTATTAAAGAAACTTTGATTGCTTTGGTAGTAAAAGGTTTTGGGTAAAACCCAAAGGTACTTATTACCAATCAGCAACTATCATTATACGACGCTAATCAATGCTATAAAATACTTGATAATTATCTAACACGATGGAAATGCGATGAAACCTATCGATATGTAAAACAAGCCTATAATCTTGAAGATATGAGAGTGAGAAAAAAATTGCTATAAAAAACACGGTAGCTATAGTAATAGCAGTTGTATATTTTGTTATGATTTATATGTGAGCTTCCTTAAAGTTGAAAATTATGAAAGAAAAAATATTTGTTCTTGCCAAGCGATTCTTTGCTATACCAGTGTTCTTTTGCTACTCCATGGCTGTTGGAATTTACAATCTGCTTAAATCTTACAATACTCCTTTCAACAAAAATCAAAATCTCTTGATGAGTTCCAATTATTTTTTAACTTTGAGTAAAATAATGGGGTAACTCCAGTAATATTCACACAACTAAAATTATTAAACAATAAATGAAAGTAATTATGAAAAAGCAAATTATAACCCTTGTTGCAACTGCTATGTTTTGTGGTGTAACATACGCACAGAAATTTCAGAAGCTATATTATAAAGATGTAACAAAAGAGATTGGCGACGTATCGTTTAAAGTAGATAACGCTGTTTCAACAGATGGAGAAACTAAATTCAAATTAAAGATCACAAATAAATCTGCCAACTTTATTATTTACAAACCTACTGAAAGTAAGTTTGTAATAAATGGAAAAGAATCTAAACCATCTGAAAAAAACATCATCATTAATCCAAATGCTTCCACTTTTGTAACCATTAATCTAAAAGGTACTGGATATAACGAAGTAAAAAATTATTCCTACGTAATTGATGGATTATATTCGGTTTCTACTTCGGGAGACGTAGTTAAAACAGATAATTTTAAATTGCCACCTGCAAAGAATGATTTTAAAACTGGTGATTTTACATGTACAATGACGGGATTAGTAAAAGAGACCGATAAGACTGAGGTGAAATTTAAGTGTGCATATAATGGCAACAAAGTCGGAATCATTAATGGCTCAAAAGCGAGTATTAAGATGCCTGATGGAAATGAGTATGCCAATGCAAAGAAACCAGGTTTGTTGGATTCTAAAACTAGAGAGGTAATGTTAATGAAAGGCGATGAAGAAACGGTAACTTTAAAATGGGATAGATTTGAGGGTGGTAAGAAGATGGATATGCAAAAAGTAATCATGGAAATTGTTTGGAACGAAACATTCTCTGAATCGCCTTTGGTTAAAGAAAAAGGCGATACCATTGAACTCGAATTTGATGAGGCAGTAACAACAGCCAAGAACAAATAATTAGTTGCATACTTATTTGATAACACCCAATCATAAGATTATTGTGATTGGGTGTTTTTTAATTAAATGTTAAAATCTTACTTGTTGTAAAAACCGTTCAAACCTGTATCTTTACCAAGTTTGTTTTTTTGTGAATAAGCATTCACCTATCAAAGAACGAGCATTTACAATTTATGAAAGACACGTCTATAAAATCCGTTTTAATTATTGGTTCTGGCCCTATTGTTATTGGCCAAGCATGTGAGTTTGATTATTCTGGTTCTCAATCAGCCAAAAGTTTAAGAGAAGAGGGTGTTGAAGTTACCTTAATTAACTCTAATCCTGCCACCATTATGACGGATAAGGTAACAGCCGATTATGTGTATTTGTTGCCACTAGAAGTTAAATCAATTATTAAAATCTTAGAAGAACGTAAGATAGATGCTGTACTGCCAACCATGGGCGGACAAACCGCTTTAAATCTTGCTATGAAATGCGATGATTTAGGGATATGGAAAAAGTACAATGTAAAAATGATTGGTGTAGATATTGAAGCTATTAAAGTTACCGAGGATAGAGATTTATTTCGTGCGAGAATGGAGGAGATTGGCGTGAATATGGCGCCAAGCAAAATTGCAAAATCATTTTTAGAGGGGAAGTCCATTGCGCAAGAATTTGGTTTTCCATTAGTGATTCGTCCTTCGTTTACCTTGGGTGGTAGTGGCGGTTCTGTAGTATATAAAAAAGAAGATTACGATCAATTATTAAACCGAGGCTTACAAACATCGCCAATACATGAAGTATTGATTGATAAAGCGGTGTTGGGATGGAAAGAATATGAATTAGAATTATTAAGAGATAAAAACGATAATGTAGCCATTATTTGTTCAATCGAAAATTTTGATCCAATGGGTGTGCACACGGGAGACAGTATTACCGTTGCACCTGCACAAACATTAAGTGATAGCACGTATCAAAAAATGCGTACCATGGCTATTAAAATGATGCGCAGTATTGGAAATTTTGCAGGAGGCTGTAATGTACAATTTGCAGTAAGTGATGATGAAAAAGAAGAAATTATTGCTATTGAGATTAATCCACGTGTATCACGTTCATCAGCATTAGCCAGCAAGGCAACTGGTTATCCTATTGCGCGTATTGCTAGTAAATTAGCCATTGGTTATACTTTAGATGAGTTGCAAAATCAAATTACTAAACAAACCTCTGCCTATTTTGAACCAACCTTAGATTACGTTATTGTAAAAATCCCACGCTGGAACTTCGACAAATTTAAAGGCTGCAACAGAGAATTAGGGTTTCAAATGAAATCTGTTGGTGAAGTTATGGCTATTGGTCGTTCGTTTCAAGAAGCTTTACAAAAGGCCTGTCAGTCGTTAGAAATAAAACGTAATGGACTAGGTGCTGATGGAAAAGAATCTACCAATCAAGCTGAATTATTAGCAGGGTTAGAAAGGCCAAGTTGGAATCGTTTATTTATGATATACGATGCCATGAAATTAGGGATCTCTATCAAAACGATTCAAAAACTAACACGCATCGATATGTGGTTTTTGGAACAGATAGAACAAATGATTGCGCTTGAAAACGAAGTGGCAAAATACACTTTACAAAATATTCCTAAAGATTTATTATACGAAGCTAAGCAAATGGGATATGCTGATAGACAAATTGCACATTTGTTACGTTGTCTAGAAAGTGAGGTATATGCAAAACGAAAAGTAATGAATATCAATAGAGTGTTTAAAATGGTGGATACTTGTGCGGCCGAGTTTGAAGCTAAAACACCATATTATTATTCAACTTTTGAAGATGAAAATGAGAGTATAAGAACCGATAAGAAAAAAGTTATAATTTTAGGAAGTGGCCCTAATAGAATTGGGCAAGGTATTGAGTTCGATTATAGTTGTGTGCATGGAGTATTGGCCGCCAAAGAAATGGGCTACGAAACCATTATGATTAATTGTAACCCCGAGACTGTAAGCACTGATTTTAGTACTGCCGATAAATTATATTTTGAACCCGTATTTTGGGAACACATTTACGATATTATTTTACACGAAAAACCAGAAGGAGTGATTGTTCAATTAGGTGGACAAACCGCTTTAAAATTAGCCGAAAAATTAGAGCGTTATGGCATTAAGATTATAGGCACCGATTTTAAATCGTTAGACTTAGCAGAAGACAGAGGTAGTTTTTCGACGCTACTAAAAGAAAATAACATTCCATATCCAAAGTTTGGCGTAATAAATGATGCCGAAGAGGCTATTAATTTATCTAAAGAATTGGGCTTTCCGTTACTTGTCCGCCCAAGTTATGTATTAGGTGGACAAAGTATGAAGATTGTAATTAACGAAGAAGATTTAGAACAACACGTCGTAAAATTATTAAACGATTTACCTGATAATAAGGTGTTATTAGACCATTTTTTGGCGGGTGCCATTGAGGCAGAGGCTGATGCAATTTGTGACGGAAAAGATGTGCACATTATAGGTATTATGGAACATATTGAACCTGCTGGTATTCATAGTGGTGATAGTTACGCGGTATTACCTCCTTTTGATTTAAGTAAAAAGGTGATGCAACAAATTGAACAACATACTAAAACAATTGCTTTAGCGTTACGCACAGTTGGATTAATAAATATACAATTTGCTATAAAAGATGAGGTAGTATATATTATTGAAGCAAATCCTCGTGCTTCTCGCACCGTACCATTTATTGCAAAGGCTTATGATGAGCCTTATGTAAACTATGCAACAAAAGTTATGCTAGGCGCTAAGATTAAAGACTTTAATTTTACACCTAAACAGAATGGCTATGCTATTAAAATCCCTGTATTTAGTTATGAGAAATTCCCTGATATTCAGAAAGAATTGGGGCCTGAAATGAAATCAACAGGAGAGGCTATTTATTTTATAGAGAACTTACAAGATGAGTATTTTCAAAATGTGTACAGTGAAAGGAACTTGTATTTAAGTAAGTAAAATAAGAACAGTGAATCTGCTACTTTTGTTTCATGTATTTATGTGTAGGTTGTTAAAGATTCTTTTAATGGATCTAACTTTCCAATAAAAACAAAGAGTTTAATTTAATTATTGTATTTTTTTTAAGATATAGTAGCACTAAGTTAAGATAACAACAAGAATAAGAACGTAGAGATTAAACACTGATATTAAATGAAAAAAGCTATTTTAACCATTATACTACTGGTAGTTTCAAATATCTTTATGACATTGGCATGGTACGGACATCTTAAATTCAAGCAAATGCATTGGTTTAATAATTTAGGATTAGTGAGCATCATAATTATTAGCTGGGGGATTGCACTTTTAGAATACTCTTTTCAGGTTCCTGCAAACAAGATTGGCTTTTCAGAAAATGGTGGCCCATTTAATCTTTGGCAATTAAAAGTGATTCAGGAAGTTGTTTCATTAACTGTATTTACCATATTCATGTTTATTTTTTTCAAAAACCAAACCTTTACTTTAAATCATTTTATTGGTTTCTTTTTTTTGATTTTGGCTGTTTATTTTATTTTCAAAAAATAAATATGATATTATTTGTTAGCTAATTGCACTATATTAACAGTAAATAATAGTATTGCACATACACTTAGGATTAATGAACTATCTAGGCATATCCACAATTTGCCCATTTTGCGAAGCAAAAAACTGAGGTGTAGTATTTTTTCGTTGCGATAGATAGTTGTTATAATCTGTATCGAAATTTTTACGTTTAGTAATTACTTCTTCAAAATTTCCTTGCAAGGAAATAAGAAGTTCTGTAGCTTCTCTAACAGCGTGATTTCCACCCTCGCATCCTGTTATATAATCGGCTAGCTTGTGTTGAATAACGTATTGTGTAAGTAGTGTATTTGCTTTGCGAGGAATATAAACTCTAACACCACATATTTCGGCTAAACTTAAATCTAATACATCATCAAACACAAAGCCTATTTGATGCGGTTCAATATTTTGCAAAGCACATAATTTATGAATAGCCTCAAGCTTATTAGCAAATTTAGAAAAAGAGTAATGAAAACATTCTCTCTCCACAAAGGTAAATGCTGCTGAATTTTTTTCGCCAGAAATAATAGCGGTGCAAGGTAAAGTTTGGTGTTTTAAGAAATAAGAAAAACGCAATAAGTTAGTGCCCATGCTATCTACCTCATTAAAACTACTATTCAAATTAGCATCTTTAGAACCATTAGTAAATACGCCATCCCAGTCAAACACAAAGGCTTTTACTCGGCTTAGTTTTTCTTGTATTTGAACTTCGGGTGTTATAAAACAGCCTCCATTTTTTGTAAATAATTGGGTAATGGTTGACATAATACAATAGATGAGATAGTAAAGATAAAAAAGAAAACGGAAAGCATTCTTTTATAATGGCGAATTATTAACAATACAATATTTACTTTTTATCAATATTATATCATAAATAAAAAGAACAACATATATCTTTATACTATGCAATTACTTACCCCATTACACTGGCAAGACTACGAATTATTAGATTGTGGCGATTTTGAGAAACTGGAACGATTTGGAAAGTATATTACCATTCGTCCGGAGCCACAAGCGGTTTGGAAAAAAAAATATAGCTATGCTGAGTGGGAAAAGCAAGCGCATGTAAAGTTTATTCCTAAGAGCTCATCAAGTGGTGATTGGAAGATGCTTAAAAAAATGCCCGAACAATGGACCATTAATTATCCATTGGGGGATACACAAATAACTTTTCGATTGGGTTTAACCTCATTTAAACATGTAGGTATCTTTCCTGAGCAGGCTTGTAATTGGGACGTGTTATATGACTATTTATCAAAACTTCAAAAACCTAAATTCTTGAATTTATTTGCTTATACAGGCGGTGCTAGTTTAGCAGCAAGAGCGGCAGGAGCGGAGGTTACACATGTAGATAGTATTAAGCAAGTAGTTAATTGGGCTAACGAAAATATGCAAAAATCTAATTTAGATAATATTCGTTGGTTAATAGACGATGCTTTAAAGTTTACTAAAAAAGAACAACGTAGGGGTAACGTGTATCAAGGAATTATTTTAGATCCCCCAGCGTTTGGTCATGGGCCAAATGGCGAGAAATGGAAACTGGAAGATAATATTTTAGAAATGATAGAAAGTGTATTACAGATATTAGATACAAAGCAACATTTACTAATTTTAAATGCCTATTCATTGGGTTTTTCGGCACTTGTGCCTCAAAATTTATTAGCACCATTTGCCACCAAACATCAATCTGATTTACAAATTGGAGAATTGTTTTTAAAAGCAAAAAGCGGCATAAATTTGCCGCTTGGAGTTTGGGGAAGGTTAGAAAAGTAATAAAAGTCTTTATTCTTTTACAAATTCTTTTACCATTTCAACTTTTGCACTGCCAATAGGTACTAATTTCGATTCTCTAAATGTGTCGTTCCATTGTATAGACCAAGGTTTCTTTTGCATGTCTCCTGCATCTGGTAATTGAAAGAAAGTTAAAAAGAAATCTTCGTGTTTGCCTCGCTCAATAACAGCAGGCTTATATTTCTTTTGGTTAGCGTTTTGTTGTCCATTAGGCATAATGGCACTAACTTTAGTTACATTAATAATTCCAACTCCATCGCCAGTGTAGTTACAATCAAACCTTACTGTAGATTTATCAGTTTTTAAATCGCTTTTTAAAAGCACACAAGTTATATTATTAATTGTAAAATCATTTTTACTAGCTGGTAAATTAAAATTGGGAACTTCGTAAGCCTTAGAACCAGCCGAAGCTTTATAAATTCCTTTTAACTCTATGCTATATGTTTCCATAAGCATATCGCCGCCTTTAAAATCAAGTACGGCTGATACTTCGTCATTTGGTGCAATAGCAAATGGTTTATCGGTACCCAATAAAGTTTTTCCATCAGCAAGGTATTTAAATTCCTCTGGTTTTACATATAAGAAATCATTGGTTTTATTAAACACTTTGATTTTAAATTTTGCTTGTTTGAAGTTTGAAACAGCATCAACTATATATACTTTATAATCGTCGGTTTCCACAGTAACCTCCTTATACATATATTTTGCTTTTTCGTTTTTCTTTTGCGCAAAACTTACATAACTTAAACTTAATGAAGCTAAGATGAATAGTATTTTTTTCATATAATTAATATTTAAAAATTTCGATAAACAAATATATATCTTATGACGATATAGATTTAAAATAATCATTTATTTTTTGTTAATTTTGGCTTTATGCATATTGATATTATAACCGTTCATCCACAGTTACTGCAAAGTCCATTTGCGCATAGCATTATGAAACGTGCAATTCAAAAAGGTTTAGCTACTATTAATGTGGTTGACTTAAGAAATTACGGAATAGATGCACATAAAAAGGTAGATGATTACGCTTTTGGAGGTGGGGCTGGTATGGTTATGATGATTGAACCTATTGCAAATTGTATCGATGATTTAAAAAGTAAACGTCAATATGATGAAATTATATATATGACGCCTGATGGCGAAACATTAACACAAAACGCATGTAATCGTTTATCAACATTGAAAAATATGATTGTTTTGTGTGGTCATTATAAAGGAATAGACGAGCGTTTACGAGAACATTATATTACTAAAGAAATTTCGATAGGCGATTACGTGTTAAGTGGGGGAGAGTTGCCCGCCGCTGTTCTTTGTGATGCTGTTATAAGATTAATTCCTGGTGTATTAAATGATGAAACATCGGCGTTATCAGATTCGTTTCAGGATAATTTATTATCACCGCCTGTATATACACGCCCTGCTGAATATAACGGATGGAAAGTGCCCGATATTTTACTAAGTGGCAATACTAAAAAGATTGAAGAATGGCGGCACGAACAAGCTATTGAACGTACCAAATTACGAAGACCCGACTTGCTACAATAATTATTTTTTTGTTTTTAAAATAAGGCGGAGTGAGGAGTCTTTTGTAAAATAATTCCAAGCCCAGTTAAAAAATATTTGCACTTTATTACGCACACTTAATATAAGCATGAGGTGTAAAAACATCCAAAAGAACCAAGCTAAGTAACCGCTAAATTTCACATAAGGTAAATCTACAACCGCCTTGTGTTTACCTATCGTAGCCATCGAACCCAAATCTTTATATTCATAATCTAGAGGCTTTTGTTGGCGTAGTAGTCGTTTAATGTTTTTGGCCAACGTCTTTCCTTGATTAATAGCAACATTAGCAAGTTGTGGATGGCCATTTGGATACAAAGGTGTTTCCATGTATGCAATATCACCTATGGCATAAATATTTTGATAACCAATAATTTTGTTTTGCCTATCTACTTTATAACGATTACGGATAATAGAGGAGGTTTCTAAACCATCTATTAAATTGCCTATAACGCCAGCTGCCCAAATTAGGTTAGAGGTAGGAATCACTTCGCCATTATTGAGAGTTGCTTGATACCCATCGTAACTCGTAACAAACGTTTCTGTTTTCACAATAACTCCCATGTCTTCTAAATATTTTCTAGAGGCTTGTTTTGATTCGTTACTCATACTATTAAGCGTGTGTTTACTACCTTCTAACAAAAACACATTTAATTTCGAAAAGTCGGTTTGAGGGTAATCGCGTGGTAAGATGTGCGATTTCATTTCTGCAAACGCGCCAGCTAGTTCAACTCCAGTAGGCCCTGCGCCAACTAGTACAATATTTAGTAATTGTTGTTTTTCAATTTCGCTTACATTGGCAGAAATATATTTTTCGAAATTGAGTAAAATATGATTTCTAATTTGGATAGATTCTTCGGTTGTTTTCATAGATAAAGCATGCTGTTCAATAGCACTATTACCGAAAAAATTAGTTTTGCAACCTGTTGCTATAATTAAGAAATCGTAACTATGCGAGCCTTCATTGGTAATAACCTGATTATTGTTTGGTAAAATTTGTTTTACCTCTTCAAGCCTAACTTGAATGTTTTTCGATTTCTGAAAAATTTTACGAAATGGAAATGAAATGTTTGATGGCTCCAGTCGGGCACTTGCTACTTGATAATACAAAGGCTGAAACTGATGATGATTTTGTTTGTCAATTAAAACAACGTCTAATGATTCACCCTGTAACGCTTTTGCTACGTGCAATCCAGCAAAGCCTCCGCCAATTATAATGACTTTCTTTTTCATAATTAGTGTTTTTAATATGTTGAGTTTTCTATTCTTTTTCCCTTTTCTTGTTTATAAAGAAGTAAGATAGAGGAGAGAAAAATCGTGCTTAAATAAAGTAAGCACAATGTTTATAATGGCTTGGTGTTTTTTGCTTTGCGTTGTTTTTTGTAAAGAAAAACAAACAACATTAAAAGTGCAGCAAAACAAAATAACCCAAGCATTCCCCAAATCAAACTTCCAGTTGACTTTACGACTACTAAAAATACAATTCCTACTAATAAAACAGTGGCGAGTTCGTTAAACATACGCAACTTAAACGATGTGTTCCTAAAAATATATTGACTTTGTTGTTTAAAAATACGATGACTTAGTAAATGATATAATATTAAAAAGAAAACTAAAATGAGTTTTAACCACATCCAAGGTAAAGTTAATAGGGCGGGGTTTAAGTGCAGCATCCATAAACCAAAAATAAGCGTTCCAACTGCAGATGGCCAAGTTATAATAAACCAAAGTTTTCGTTGCATCAGCAATAGTTGTTGCAATAAAATTGTTTTTGCAGGCTCTTCTTTTTCATGAGCTTCTTGGGTATATATGAATAAGCGCACCATATAAAACAAGCCAGCAAACCAGCAAACCACAAAAATAATGTGTAATGCTTTTATATATGAATAATCCATATTACTTTTGGTGCAAAGATACTATTAATTATGACGACATTAAAAGGAAAAACCGCCAAAGAATCATTAACAATCAATACTGAAATTGTATTACCAAATGATACCAATCATATTGGTAATTTGTTTGGCGGGCGATTAATGGAGTGGATAGATAAAGTATCTGCAATTACTGCTGCTCGTCATAGTAATAGAGTTGTTGTAACGGCCTCTATTAATAATATTTCGTTTGATAATCCTATAAAACAAAATAGCGTTGTTACTTTAGAAGCAAAAGTTTCGAGGGCATTTAATAGCAGTATGGAAATTTTTGTAGATGTGTATGTAGAAGACAGAATTACAGGAAATAAAACATTATGTAATCAAGCTATTTCGTCATTTGTAGCTATTGACCAAAACGGTTCGCCCTTACCTGTTCCTCCATTAATTCCAGAAACAGAGGAAGAGAAGAAGCGTTATGATGGCGCATTGCGTCGCCGACAACTTTCTTTAATTTTAGCTGGTAGAATGAAGCCAGAAGATGCAACGGAACTGAAAGCCTTATTTGATAAAGATTAGCGCATGAATGAGCGTGTAGCATGATGAGATTTCTAATTTTTTATTAAAGTGCGTTTTCAACCTGTACAACAATTACAAACTGTTTTTAAGAGAGAATATTACGAGCCAACCATTGCATGGTCGTTCAGAGTTGTATTGGCTTTAAATGTGCCGTTAATTTTTGTACCACTTTATTTGGGTACCTTTAAGTACGAGGTAGTGTGGATGGCCTTTGCGGCCTATATGCTAGCATTGGTAGATTATAGAGGCTTACATTATCGAAAGGTGGTTATACAATCTATTGAAGCAGTATTAATTACTTTTGCGGCAATTGTAGGAATGAATATTTCTAACACTTGGTTTGCAGCAGTGCTTGCCATGATGGTGGTAGGTATGTTTGTAGCACTTATTAGAAACTGGAGCGATTATGGCGCAGCTGTGGGAGTAGGTGTTGGGTTTTTCTTTTTATTTGGTTTAGCTAATCCATGTGATTATCAAACATCATTGCATATTGGCATGTATGTTTTAGCTGGAGCCCTTTGGTCAATCATTATTACTGTACTTTCATTTCCATTTCGTCCATCTAATCCAATCCGACGATCCGTTGCAAAAATATGGAAGAGTAATACTGAATATTTAGATGTTCTAATCCAAAAACATTGTACAGATGTGCTTATTAATGATATTCAAATAACACAAAAAGAAACTGCTATTCGAACGGCTGTGAATCAGTCTATTGATTTGTTTTCGAGAAGAGATAATCGTAAATCGAGGCTAACAACTCAACATTATGACATGATGATGGAAATTAGGAGAACGTCATCATTATATACAGCAGCATTACACACGATGCATGAGGAACTAAGTTCTATTCATCATGATTCGTTTAAGGAAATAAAACGGAGCGTGTTGTATAAACTATTGTCGGCTTTTGCACAAACTAGCGCGCGCCTTTCGGTGTTAATGTTCACATTTAGAGCCGAAGAATTTACAATGGTAAATGTAAAGGCTAAACGTTGTGAAATTGCAATTGATTTGTTTGAAGAATCGTGCAAACAACTTCAGACGAATGAACAAGATGCAATTAAAATTAAGCATTTAATCTCAACTATTAAAAAAGCACACGAATATCTTACGTTAACAATTAAGCAAGTAGAACAAAAATTAAATTTACGTAAGAGTGATTACCTTGAGAACTATAAATTATCGTTGAATAACTTTCTAATTGGGTTAAAACCACGAGTAATTAAAGAACTGATTAATGAAGCATTTAACATCAACTCTCAGCACTTTATTTATGCCATTCGTGTAGCTATTGGACTAAGCGTGGGCGTGTTTTTGTTTCGTTTTTTTGAAATAGATCATGGATATTGGATTTCCTTAACCATGTTAATTGTTATTCAGCCTTATTTCGGGGCTACTAAAAAGAAAGGTATTGAACGAATCATTGGAACAGTGGCTGGTATTTTATTAGGCGGTGTAATTATGCTCCTTCCTTTGCCTCACGAAGTATTTGTAGGTATGCTAATTGTTGTATCGTTTTTTGTAGCTTATTTTTTACGAAACAACTACAAGATAGGAGTGTTTTTTGTAACAGTGATGATGGTTGTGTTAATGCAGATGTCGCAGTTAGGCACTTGGCAATTAATAGGTTGGCGAGTATTATCAACTTTATTGGGTGCTGCATTGGCTATTGCTAGTAGTTATGTTTTTTGGCCAACGTGGGAAAAAAACCGATTTCCAGACTTAATGAAAAAGGCAATTTTAAATAACAAAATGTATTTAGAAAAAGTGCTACAATACTACAATCATACTGAAAACCTTGGAGATTCGTGGAACAAACAACGACGTCTTACAGAGGCTAGTAATAACGAAGTGTTTGCGTCGGTTCAGCGTATGGTTGAAGAACCCGAGAAAGTTCAACATCATGTTGATTTGAATTTTACAATGGCCGGAGTATCTATTCGATTAACTAGAGAGATAACATCTATTGCGCTTTCTGTTACATCTTCTACTCATCGTGTTTTGAAGTTAGATGATTACTTTAAGCAAGTTTCTTCTGTGTTTGATTGGATTACACTTCATATTCATAATCCTTCAATTACGTATAGTATGCCTAACTTTATACAGCTAAAATCCACTATATCTCAGTTGCCTACATTGCAAGACGATGTAGAAAGTCAATTCGTAAAATCAGAATTAGAGAAGATACTCTTTGAGTTAGAAACACTTTGTGTTTTAATTAAAGAGAAAAAATATAGTTAATCTAAACGTAAAGAGGTATTACCAATAATCGCACCTTCGCAAGTTAGTTCAATTATATAATTACCAGGAACCATTTCTCCTTGCCCTTCGCAATAGGTAACGCCACTTACTTCTATATTGGCATAATTAATGGCTTGCTTGCCTGCAAAATAACCATTTGATTTTTCGAAAGTAAATCGATAATTATCATCATAACTTTTAGCCATTTCCTTGCCATCGGGTGTAATAATGCGAACAAATACTGTTTTTTCACCTGGTTTAGCAATCTTATTTTCTCCAAGAGTGAATGTTACTTTTATTTTCTCAGCACGCGAAGCTTTGCTAGTTTCTAGTTCTTTTTTACCACCATTTCTATATCTCACACCTTTAGCTGTAATGTTAAAACAACTTAGTATTGAGCCTTTTTGAATGGTTGCTTTTAATTCGTCTTTTTCTTTATTTAGAGTTGTAATTTTTCCTTTTTCTGTGTCTAATTCTTTCAACACATTATCTTTCTCTACAATAAGAGTTTTATTTAAAGTACCTAAAGAATCAATAGTTCTTACATACCCTCTCATAATTTGTCGAAGTGTTTCAGTTTCTTTTCTAAGTTTAGAGATGATGTACGCATCGCCTTTGTGTTTTTCAGCATCCTGAAGCAATTGTTCAATCTCAGCTTTTTTGGCTTCAATTTCAGCTTGTAAGGCTTTGTCGTTAGTTTGTAAATTATCAAAATCTTTTTGTAATTGTAATAAGTCAGCTTTTACATTATCGCGTTCTACAACCACCTGTTCCTTTATCACTATCTCACTAGCAACTTTGTTTTTTTCTTGCCAGTACATCCAAAACACTACCGCGTTACTAATAGTAAGCAACACAATAAGTATCCAAAGTAAACCAGATTTCTTTTTATTATCTTCTTGTTTTTGCGTCTCCATAAACAAATTATTAATGCCACAAAATTAAAAGAAAAATGAGTAGCAGATTTGAAAGTTTTAAACGTCTGTCTTTTAATTAGTTTTATTTAACGGATATAAAAAGCATTACAATTACTAGCAATTTAGTAATTTAGACACCTTTAATGGATTATGCCAAGTAAACTCGAAAAATTTGCCGAACTCAATACCTTTGCCAATACCTTTAGCTTTCATCATTTTAAGATAGGCGAAGGGTTTCCGCAAAAGAGTTGTTGGCATCAACAAGTTTTTAAAAATAACAATCCTATTGTGCTTGAGTTGGGCTGTGGCCGTGGAGAATACACAATAGGTTTAGCCGAGAATGATACAAGTAAGAATTTTATTGGTGTTGATGTTAAAGGTAATAGAATTTGGACTGGAGCTAAACATGCTATTGATAATCACATGAATCATGTTGCTTTTTTAAGAACAAGAATTGACATCATCGATCATTGTTTTTCCGAAAATGAAGTGTCTGAGATATGGATTACCTTTCCTGATCCACAACCTCAAAAAAACAGAGCAAGAAAAAGATTAACTAATCCTGATTTCTTTTTGAATCGCTATAAAAAATTTTTAAAACCAGATGGTGTTATCCATTTAAAGACAGATAATACTTTCTTTTACGAATACACATTAGAGGTAATAGAGGAAAGGAAACTACCCTTGTTGTTTTCTACTAATGATTTGTATCAAAATTGTCCTCCCGATAGAGAAGAATTAACGCGCATCAAAACTTACTATGAAAATTTATTTACAGCTAGGGGAGAAAAAATAAAGTATTGTAGTTTTAAATTAAACTAAGATGGCAACTAAGAAATTACCTCATGTTTCTCATTTCTACAACAAACTAATAAGGAATGTAGTAATTGGTGTTTTGTTTCTTATTTTCTCATTAGGTATTGGCGTTGTTGGGTATCATTATTTTTTTCAATTAACTTGGCTAGATAGTCTTTTAAATGCCAGTATGATATTAACTGGCATGGGGCCAGTAGATAAGGCTATAAGTGATGGAGCAAAATGGTTCTCGTCGTTTTATGCTTTATATAGTGGGGTTGCTTTTCTAACAAGTGTGGCTGTTATTTTAAGTCCTGTTATACATCGCTTTTTGCACAAATTTAGAATAGATGTAGAAGAATAATCCTTAAATTTGAACTGATGTTATTTTCTCTTTTTATAAATTGGAACCCAAGTCCCGAGATGTTTACTATTCCAGGCATTGATTGGCCTGTACGCTGGTATGGATTATCTTGGGCAATGGCATTTATAGGGTGTCATTTTTTTATGAATCGTATTTATAAAGCTGAAGGCCGTACCGATTTACAATTAGATACATTAACGCTTTATATTGTAATTGCTACTGTGTTAGGAGCTCGCATAGGTCATTG
>WBZO01002420.1_pt1 | contig 24305 bp, 15 predicted proteins | sample 5204261 | NCBI WGS metagenome assembly WBZO01 (sample SAMN12412400, study PRJNA552823) | activated sludge metagenome | isolation source: activated sludge from anammox sidestream of wastewater treatment plant... | place: USA: North Carolina | collected 2017-09
AAATTTCTGACCTACTGCCGTAGTTACAAACCATACTGCCTGAGCAAAGCCACCAAGCTGTAATGGCATTAATTTCGATACCATCGATAGTCCAATTGCAGAAATTAATAGTTCACCCAGTGAATATAAACCATAGGCTAAGAAGAGCCAAAACATTGAAATCTGTCCATTTGCATCATGAAGAAAACAGCTAACAGCTAATAATAAATAAGCTAATCCACATACCAACATCCCATAGGCAAATTTTGCAGGGATCGAAATTGGTGCACCACGATGTTCTGATCTTACATAAATCGTAGCTAATATCGGAGATAACAGAAAAATATAGAACGGATTAAAACTTTGCGTTACCTCTGGTGGAATCGTAATACCTAATATATCATTTCTTACGTTATGTACTGCAAAAAGAGTCAGTGAAGTTGACATTTGCATATACATTACCCAGAAGAAAATTGATTGGATTAATAGAATAAAAGCAATAACCATTCCACGTTTTTCAAAATCACGTAGCTTTGAACGAACAATAAAAAATATTACCGCAACTATTGCCGCAACTGAGAATAGTAGTACTTTACTCATCGCTGGATTACGCAAAAGTAGCCCTAAACCATAAGACACGACTACACCAACTAATGAAATTCCAAGCATAACAAAGAATTTATTGCCACCATTCTGTCCTACCTCATTATCCGCATTGACAAAATTCTTACGTAATGCAAAATAAGATAACAGTGCAATAAACATTCCCGCGCCACATAGACCAATTCCAAATCCATAAGAGGTCTTCTGGGCAACAAATGGAATTATAATCATACTAAAAAAGCTACCTAAATTAATCGACATGTAGAAATAGGTAAAAGCAGAATCAAAACGGGGATCAGTTGGTTTAAAGCAGCGATTTACATAGTTTCCGGCATTGGTCTTAAAGAAAATATTACCAACCAGAACCATTCCCATACCCCAGTATAAAAGATGGACGCTAGAGACGACACCGAAGCTTCCATAACCTATCATCAGGAAAATAATTCCCAATAAATAAGTTCTACGTAACCCCAGAACCTTATCTCCTAGATAACCACCAATTACCAGTAAAGCATACAATAATGCAGAAAATGAGCTAAACAAATCGGTTGCTTCCTTCTCTTTCAGCCCAAATTTTTGGATAAAAAACAACACTGCTACCGCTTGCAAGCCGTAAAAAGCAAAACGTTCCCAAAACTCAATAAACAAAACTGCATAAAAAGTTTTTGGCATGTGCCAAAAACCATGTTTACCAGTATCATGAGCTGCTATATTTGACATTACAAAATCCTTCTATTAAAACCGAAAAGCTTATTATAAACATGGTCCATAATTCACCTCTACGACTTTAGACAAGCTTACTAATATAAAAAAGCCAACAGTTTATCCACTAATTGGCTACAACTTAATTATTATTACTGTATTATATATTAATTTTTACAACAAGAATTTTGCAATGCATTATAAGAAAGTAGTAGAGAACTTCCCCAGAGGAATTAATCAGGAAAGTTCATCAATACTTTAAGAGGTTCTCAGCCTAGATCTGATGATTATTTGTGGGTAGAAATTCTTAAATTCAGCTCTCAACTGATTATTCTGGCAATTAGAGCTTTTTCCATCCCGGACATACCCGGAACACGAACATAAACTCCACTACCAGCAGCAACAGCAACCTGTGCCCCAGATTTATCCTTCATCTCTTGAAGCTCAATTACTTTCGTTCCCGATGGATGAAGAATCTCTAATTTATCTCCGATACTAAACTTATTCTTTACTTCCACTAATGCGTAGCCATTAGCGTCAATTTCAAGCACTTCACCAACAAATTGGCTTTGTCTTGATTTGGAGTGATTGTCCAGATAGTTCTGGTAGTCTTCGGCATGGTGACGTTGCAAAAAGCCATCGGTATAGCCACGATTTGCCAAGCCTTCTAGATCAGCTAGAAGATCAGGATTAAATTTTTCGCCAGCAACTGCGGCATCAATTGCCCGTCGATAGGCAGCCGCTACTCGCGCAACATAATAAATAGACTTGGTACGCCCTTCAATTTTAAGTGAATCAACACCAATCTTAACCAATCGCTCAACATGTTCAATCGCACGCAAATCTTTTGAATTCATAATGTATGTGCCATGCTCATCTTCATTAATTTCCATATATTCACCCGGACGAGTAACATCTTCCAGTAAATATGAATCATTAGCACAGCTATTGCGTTCAACTCCACCAGCAGCCGATGTTAATGGATGACACTCACCTGCCTCTGATGAATTATTTGCCGCGAGCATAACATCCCCCGCATCATTACTATCTGTCTCATGAACTTTATATTGCCAACGACAAGCATTAGTACAAGTCCCCTGATTTGGATCACGGCGGTTAAAATATCCAGATAATAAACAACGACCAGAGTAAGCAATGCATAATGCCCCATGAACAAACACTTCTATTTCCATATCTGGACACTGCTGTTTGATTTCTTCTATTTCATCAAGAGACAATTCACGCGATAAGATTACTCGCGAAATCCCCTGCCGTTGCCAAAATTTCACCCCGGCATAATTAACCGTATTTGCTTGTACCGACAAATGAATTTCAGCCTCGGGCCACCGGTCTTTTACCATCATGATTAACCCAGGATCTGCCATAATCAAAGCGTCCGGTTTCATTGCCATTAATGGCTCCATATCTTTTAGATAAGTTTTTATCTTGGCATTATGCGGTAGAATATTACTTGCGATATATAGTTTTTTACCACGAATCCTAGCTTCCTCAATTCCTTTTTGTAACTGTTCTAGCTTAAATTCGTTATTGCGAGCACGCAAACTATATCTTGGTTGTCCAGCATATACTGCATCAGCACCAAAATCATAGGCATATTCCAAATGCCTGAATGTCCCAGCTGGTAATAATAATTCAGGTTTCTTAATCATTTTTATTTCCAATCAATTTCCAAATAACCATAAGTTTTTTACACATATGTAGTTAGTTACTGATGTTACGTGTTTGTGTAATTTTCAGAGGTATAAAATGAATTTTGACAATTTTGCGAACTGGTTCGTCGTTTTGAACCATCCCACCATGAGGAAAAATTTGTTTTATATCTCTATAATAGGCTTATCCACGTAACATCAATTACTTACAATGTGTAGCTCAAATCACCAGATCTAAAGCCACACCAGTCGGCTTCATCTATTCCGCGACTTAATGCCATTACCTTAAATAACTCGCCCATCTGGCTTGCCGAGACTAGCTGATTTACTTGATTTGACAATTTAATATACTCATCATTAGACAAATTCTCTCTTAATTCACCCATTGTTTCAGCAATTCCCGCATTTATCAAGAATGTAGCTTGATTGACATAGCCAATCAAATCTAACCCAGCATCAATTGCCGTGGTAGCTATTTTTGTCCAATTAACACTACTAGTAATATCAATTAATCCCGGATAAACAAGGACATCATCAAGAAGATGATGGCGGAAAAAGCCTCTTAATCGCCCCTTATAAAACTCTTGATGATAGTATTCTGTTTGTCCATAACCATAATCAATTAATAAAATCGCACCATGATTTAAACATGTAGCCAGTGTTTTAATAAAAGCAGCATTCGCACCATGCCATTCGCTTTGATAACCGCTAGTCCAGTCATTAGTTATATCATCATTATTTGCTTGCCAAATTGAATCAAAATTTTTATAGATAAATTTACCTTCAGCATCATAACTAACCCCAATTTCGTGAATGCTACCCCCCTTACGACAAAGTAATTCACAAGGTTGGGCATCAAGAACTTCATTAGCAATAAGGACTCCATCAAATTTTTGTGGTAGCCTATCAAGCCAGACTACCTTGTCCAAATATTCGCTAGCTATTTTTTGGATAGTTTCTTTCTGTAACGCAATTAGATCCGCACTTAGCTCTAAAATATAATAAGAAGTAATTTCACTACCGATTGAATTTAATATATCTGCTGCCAGTTTGCCATTGCCAGCACCAAATTCAAGCACCTGATGAGCTACACCAAAATTTAGAATCTCCAGAATTTGGCGGGCAAGTGTATTGCCAAATAATGAAGAGACCATTGGTGAAGTAATAAAATCACCTTCCTTGCCAAACTTCTGACGGGGATTATTATAGTAACCAAGCCCAGGGTAGTATAGAGCCAATTCCATATAACGCCGAAATGGAATCAAACCACCACTTCGACTAATTTCTTCTTTTATAACTGAAGAAAGCTTGTCCGTGAGCTGCTGTTCTTCCGTTGTAAGATTAAATATTTGCTTATTCATCATCATTATTTCGTTTAGACTTTGTTTTATAGCGCGCAAAAAACTCATCACGAGAAACTGCTTGTTGCCAGTTAAACCACCAGTCCTGTGTATATAATTTGGCAAGTTCAGGATTATCGCGGATCACAAGAAGATTCTCGGCATTCTTGGTTTCAGCTGCCTTAGTGAAATTGAAAGATCCAGTAATTACCGTTTTATCATCAATAATCATGACCTTATCATGATAAATGGCATGCTTAACATCAATCCGCATTTCAAAGCCTTGATTAGCAAAAAAAGTACTCGAGGAATATTTCTGGCTTACTTGTGATTTATCCAGAATTAATTTTACAGTTACTCCTCGTTTTTTGGCATCTAAAAGACTATTCGCAATATCTTTGGAGGTAAAACTATATGCTGACACCAGAATAGTCTGTTTTGCCTCACCAACTGCCTTAACTATAGTAGCGGTTCCGCCATTATTTGGACTAAAAGCAACTTCAATAGTTCCTGTAGCATTAACTACCGTTGGATGTGGCGAGCCGCTATTCCCAAATAACTGTTCAAATTTATTTAGAATATCATCGCGAGCAAATACCAGACCAATGATAGCTGATATTAAAATAATTAACCAATACTTTTTATTGCGCATAGTTTTAAAAAGATAAGATTTTTGATATTAATAATAAGAAGTTATTTCTTAAGCCGAAATTCATTTACCTTAAATACAGCAACTCCAATCACAATACCAAGAAGGCTTGCCATTACAACATCGCTTAACCAGTGATTTATCGTATATACTCTGGAGAAATTAACCATCAATGCCCAGATAATTAATCCAAGACGAATTCTTTTTGATGGATAGGCAAGAAAAAATGGGATTACCGCAGCAAGCGTTGATATCGTATGTCCAGATGGCATACTATTATAAGCATACATCAAATCGCCAAAATGTTTGGCACCACTTTCAAAGAAAGCAAAAAAATGCCATTGATCAAGACCAATTGATGGTCGCTGCCGATTAAATATAAATTTAAGGATGCCGTTTGCCAAGCCACCATAAATGGAACTCATCAGACTGATTCTGGCAACTAGGGATAATTTAGTCTTTTTAAAATAATCAGCAAGCATAAAGATGGTAAATAATAATCCGGCAACAAAGCCACCTTCAGCACAAGAACAGATAAAATCCCAGAAAGTATAAGCATGGATATTATCATCAAGAGCTTTTACCCAAAGAGTTACTGGTAAATCAGCAAATTTTATCAACAATAGTTCAATGGCCAGTACTGGAATTATCCAGAAGCGGTAACGGTATAATTCACGGCTTAGCTGGCTAAATACACCACTCCAGTAGCCCTGACGCAGAAAGCTGATTAAAAATGGTGCAGCCACCAAAACATAAAAAGCCCCCATTACATTTAAAAATGGAGGCATATGGTAATTAAAAAAACTCATCATTTAACCAATAAACTGTTTAACTGTAGCCACAATCTTATCCTGAGTTGCTTCATCAAGATATGGGTGCATTGGCAAGCTTACAACCTTAGCCGCCACTTTTTCAGATACTGACAGATCCTGACCATGATAGTTGTGTGTAAATATCGGTTGCTTATGTAATGGAATTGGATAATGTACTGCCGTTGGAATCCCATTCTCATTTAAGAATTTGATTAGTCCGTCCCGATCCTCGACTAGAAGAGTATATTGGGCATAAACTGAAGTATTACCATTCATCAAATGTGGAGTTACACAATTTGCATCGGCTAAAAGCTGATTATAACGTGTCGCAACCTTTTCGCGTAATTTTACCTCTTCCGGGAATATGCGCATTTTTGCGAGCAACACCCCCGCCTGCAATGTATCCAGCCGTCCATTAATACCAAGGATTGCATGATGATAACGTTTATCCTGCCCATGAATCCGAATCCATTTTAATCTAGTGGCAATTTCATCATTATTGGTAAAAATCGCACCACCATCGCCGTAACACCCCAATGGTTTAGAAGGGAAAAAGCTGGTCGTTGCAATTGTAGTAAGACTACATGATTGACGCCCTTTATATGTCGCACCAAAACTTTGTGCGCCATCTTCAATAACCGCTAGATTATGCTTAGAAGCAATGGCATTAATTGCATCAAAATCGGCACATTGCCCATATAAACTAACTGGAATAATTGCTTTTGTTTTTGAGGTAATTGCGGCTTCAAGCTTTGTCGGATCAAGATTATAAGTTTTCTCGTCAACATCAACAAAAACTGGAATAACCCCAAGCAGAGCCGCCATCGATGCAGTCGCAATAAACGTGAAAGCAGGTACAATCACTTCATCACCAGCTTTAACATCAAGTGCCATCAATGCCATTAAAAGTGCCTTAGTTCCATCACACACACCTACGCAATGTTTTGCACCAGTATAACTAGCAAGCTGTTTTTCAAGTTCTGGTACTTTATCACCAAGGATATATTGCCCTGAATCAAGCACCTGATTAATTTCATTTAATACGTCATCTTTGATTAACTGATATTGTTTTTTTAAATCAATAAACTGCATTTTTAAGTCCATTAGTTATAGATAATTAACTGTAATTTATTCTAAAATTTTATTAATCTTTGTTCGGATACAAAATAATCAAGTTTTAAATCCCATTCATCATGTGGGACAGAATCAACAAACTGACATTCATAACCGACCCCACAGAGAAGAGGTCTCTTTGCCAAACTAGCAAAGGTTGTATCATAGTAACCACCACCCTGCCCAAGCCGATAACCATTTTTATCCACGGCAAGTAATGGTAACAAAACTAAGTCAAGATTATAACATTTTGTTTCACTTGCTAACTGATAATCCTCGGGATAGAACACAGGGCGCGATTCAGTTTGCGCATTAATTTTTTCAAACTGCATTAGCCTATTTTCTTTATATGCTACTGGCATATATACTTCAATTTGACACTTTAAAGCATAATCAATCACATGAGAAAGACTCAATTCACTGCCAACGGCATGATAAACGCCAATTTTTTTTGCAGTACTTAGAAGTGGTTGGAGATTATTAAGAAGTTTATAACTGGAGGCTACAGAAGCCGAAGAATGAGAAGCTTTTCGTAGCTGACGCATTTTCCGACGCAAAATTTCTTTAGTAACAGAATCTTCATTATTCATAATAAATACAAGATCAAAACCAGTTACGCCGTTTAAACATCACCAGCATACCCCAAGGAATAATAATCATTAGTGCAATTGCCAAATAAAAGCCATAATGTTTGTGTGCATAGGGGATGATATCAAAATTCATACCAAAGATCCCACCAATAATGGTGGCTGGTGCCATAAGGCAGGTAAGTACCGCAATGAATTTCATAATCTCATTTAGTTTCAGATTTACATTATTAATATATAAATCCTGAATATTAGTCACCATATCACGGTAGTTCTCGCTAAGCTCATATGCCTGAATAATATGATCATTAATATCTTTAAAGTATTTTAGATTTCGATCTTCAATCAAAACACTTTCACTTCGGATAATACCAGCGATTAAATCTCGTACCGGAATAATATTCCTGCGCAAAATTATAAGTTCTTTTCTAAGAAGATTGATCTGAAGTAGGCTCTGATTATAGCTATTATGAATAACCTCGTCTTCCATCGCTTCAATCCGGTTTGCTAGTTTCTCCATAACCAAAAAATAATTGTCAACTATCAGATCTAGCATGCTATACAGCAAATAATCAGCCTGACGTTGGCGCAATTTAGTGGTTGCAATGTTTAACTTTAGTCGTAATGGGTCAAATACATCACGAGTATCATCTTCCTGTATCGAAAGGAGGTAATCTTTGCCAAGAGCAAGACTTATCTGCTCACTTTCAACTCTACATTCATCATCATTATAGTAAAGCATATTCAGCTGACAAAACAAAACTCCATCAACTTCGTCAACTTTTGGTCGTTGCCCAACACTAAATATATCCTCAACCAGTAGGCTATGGACATTAAATAGCTCACAAATATGCTCAACATCTTTTTTATTTATTCCGCCAAGATTAACCCAGTTAATCAAGTCATTATCACGGTATTTGGCAACTTCAGGAATAGTTAATGTAGTTTGTGAAGAAACATGATTTCCTGAATAAGAAAATGCAGAAAGGTTACTCCTTTCTGCATACTCTCTCTCACCAGAAACTGTGGGATTGACTAATAGGATATCTTTACTGCGCTCCGCAGAAATTTTCGCTGTAGGCAAAAAATGTTTCAACAATCTATTAGCCATTTGAGCTTACCTCATCATATTTATTCGTCTTCCGGTTTGGTATAGGTTTTCTTGCCCATAACTACTACAAAGAATAATGGTACAAAGATAATTGCAATCAGCGTAGAACCAAGCATTCCACCAATAATACCAGTACCAACCGAATGTTCCGCATTAGAATTAGCACCATGAGCAATTGCCAACGGTAAAGCACCAAGAATGAACGCAAGCGAAGTCATGATAATTGGTCTAAACCGTTGTCTAGCAGCGATTAAAACTGAGTCAACCGTACTTGCACCTTCTCGCCAATGCTCTACCGCAAATTCAACAATCAAAATCGCATTCTTGGCTGATAAGCCAAGTAAGGTAATCAGACTAATCTGAAAATACAAATCATTATCAAGTCCACGCATTAGAAGAATAGCACCAGCACCAAATAACGCAAATGGAATACCCATTATTACCACGAATGGTAAACGCCACATTTCATATTGCCCAGCTAATACCAAGAAAATCATGATCATACCAAAAGCAAACGCAAAGCTTGAGGTAGTTCCGGTATTTGCCTGCTGATAAGCAACGCCATACCAAGTATAGCTATACTCTTTAGGCAAAACTCTTGCAGCAACATCATTCATTAACTGCATAACCTGAGAAATGGTAATACCATCTTTAGGTTCTACAACAATTTTTGTTGCCAGATAATCATTAACCCGTTCAATTACGTCAGGTGAAGTTGACATACTGGTCTTAACCACTGAATTAACTGGAACCATAGACTCATTAGAGTTTCGTACGTATAGATTATCCAATTGTTCAGGGCTCTTACGATATTCAAAATCACTTTGCACGGTTACCCAGAATAAATCACCCATCCGGTAAAAATAATTTACCAAATCCGGTCCATAGTTAGCCTCAAGCAGATTATAGATATCAGAAACTTGCAAACCATAAAATTTAGCACGATCGATATCAACCAAAACATTATACGCTTGATTGTAAGGATTAAAAGTGTAATAGCTTCTTTCAACTAATGGGCTTTTGTTTAATTCAGCCGTCATTTTTTTGGCATAATTGTCCAGATCAACATAACTACCCGTCACTTTATCCTGAATATACATTTCAATACCATTGGTATTACTAATACCATCAATAGCTGGCTGATTATACGAGAGAAAATTCGCATCTTTATAGGTCTTGCCAAATTGATTAGCTCTACCAATTAATACATTAACATCATCTTTCCGCTCATCCCAATCCACCAAGTCGGCAGTTATTGTAGCCACATTGGTTTTTACTGATCCTGCATGTAATTGATCAATCCCAATAAGACTGATACTATTTTCAATATTTTTCTTGTCTTTTAAAAGATAAGTAACGAAATCATCGGTTACTTTTTCAGTTCTTTGCAATGAGGCATTATTTGGTAATGTAATCTGGGTCATAAAAAACCCTTTATCTTCATTTGGAATGAACCCAACAGGCATAATATGATAAATAAATGCCGTAAGAAGTAATACACCGCCAAAGATACCCATGAATAATTTGCGTTTTTCAAGTAATAGTTTTACCGCAAAAATATAAGCATCGGTAAATTTCTCAAAGCCTCGATTAAATGCGACAAAAAATTTGTTTTTAACTTCTACGTTATGACCATCTTTCAGCATTATCGCACACAAAGCAGGGGTCAAAGTCAATGCGACAATTCCAGATAAAACTACTGATATTGCAATTGTAACCGCAAATTGCTGATATAAAATACCGGTTAATCCACCCAAGAAAGCAGATGGAATAAATGCACAGCATAATACCAACACAATCGCAATCAGGGCACTGGCAACCTCTTCCATTGAACGGATACTGGCTTCTTTGGCACTACATTTTTGCTGTTCCATGATCCGCTCAACGTTTTCAATCACCACAATTGAATCATCAACTACAATACCAATTGATAGAATTAAGCCAAACAGAGTTAGATTATTAATACTGAATCCAGTAGCATACATCCCTGCAAAAGTACCGACAACAGCAACCGGAATCGTTAATATTGGAATAAGCGTAGCCCGGGCTTTTTGTAAAAACAAAAAGACTACCAATACAACCAGAATACAGGCATCGCGTAGAGTTTCAGCTACGTTAGTCAAGGCTTTTTTAATAAATTTTGTATTATCAAAAGACACTTTATACGTAATACCATCCGGGAACTGCTTACCTAGTCGCTCCATTGTTTCCATAATTGCAGCATGGGTTGCCAACTGATTCGCACTTGGATCAAGATAGATCTGCAACCCAATAGTAGAATCATGATCAAGCTTATTAATAGTATCGTAGCTAAATGCGCCAAGCTCAACTCTAGCAATATCTTTAATCCGGATATACTGTACACCACTATTTCGCACAACAATCTGTTCAAATTGCTTCGGATCGCTATAATAGCTTTGCCCGACTAAATTAATTGTCATGAGGCTTGGTCCAGTTGCTGGTGGTGCTGCGACCTGACCTACCGCAACCTGAACGTTTTGTTCATTAATCGCATTTTGAACATCTGTAAGTGTCACACCCAATTTTTGCATTTTGTCAGGCTGTAACCAGATTCGCATAGAATAAGTACGTGCACCCGCCATCTGAACATCACCGACACCTTTAACCCGGACTAACTCAGTATAAATAGCACGATAAGTATAGTTACTTAGATATACTTGATCTTGGCGTCCATCAGTCTGCATGGAAATTGACATCAGAACATTCTGCGAACTCTTACGCATCGTCACACCAAGATTTTGAACAATCTGAGGAAGCATTGGCAATGCAGTATTCAAACGATTTAAAACGTCTCCAATAACCGCATTCAGATTAGTACCAACCGCAAAAGTAACTACCAAATTGTAATCACCATTACTAGACATTACTGAGTTCATGTAAATCATCTGGTTAGCACCATTGACCTGATCTTCAATTGGAGATGCTACAGTTTTCTGGATAGTTTCTGCATTTGCACCAGGATAGTGAGCGGTAATTGTAATTGTTGGTGGAGCAATATTTGGATATTCTGCTAGCGGCAAATTAAAAATAGCCACTAAACCACAAATCACGATAATAATTGAAACTACCGATGAAAATACAGGATTATTAATAAAAAACCGTAGCATAGAATACCTAATTTATAAAAATTATTATTTTTTAACTTCTTTATTCTTCATGATCATGGCAAAAAAGGCCGGAGTTAATAAGGTTCCGATTAAAACCGAACCAAGTATCCCACCAATAATGCCCAAGCCAACTGAATGCTGTGCATTAGCACCAGCACCATCCGCAAAAACCAAAGGTAACGTACCAAATATAAATGTAACTGAAGTCATTACAATTGGTCTAAACCGTAGCTCTAAAGAGTGAATCGCGCTTTCTTCCGAACTTACTCCAGTTTTCATAATCTGTAAAGCAAATTCAGTTAATAAAATTATATTTTTTGCAGATAAACCAAGTAGTGCAAGTAAGCTAATCTGGAAATATAGATCGTTGGTTCGACCACTGATAAGTAATATTGCAGCTGAACCAAATAACGCACATGGAATACCCAGCATTACTACCCATGGTAAACGCCACATCTCATACAACGCTGCCAACACCAAATAAATCATTATCAATGAAAATAGAAAAGCTATTCCCGAAGTAGATTTTGATTGCTGCTGCTGGAAGCTAGTGCCAAACCAGTCATAATTATATCCTTTAGGAATATTCTGAACTTCATTAACTACAACTTTCATAACATCAGCCATTGAGTAACCAGGAGCAGGTATTAATGTTACCTTGGAAGCAAAATAATCCTGAAAACGTTGAATTACTTGCGCATCTGTCGAAGTACTAACTTTAACCACACTATTAATTGGAATCATTTTATCAGTTGTCGTTGAATGAACAAATACATTATCAAGATTCTGTAAAGTTGCCCGGAAACGATAATCAGCCTCAAGAATAACCCACACCAAATCCTGCATGATATAAGCATAGTTCACATAATAACTACTATACATAGCCTGAACTGAATCGTAAAGCGTGTTAAGATTTACGCCATAAAATTTAGCACGATCAACATCGGGTAAAATCGACATGCTAAGTACATTGGTATCAAGAGTTTGAAACCCAGTCGCAACCTCTTTATGTTTTTTCATCCGCTCAATAAACTGTGCAACCACCTTCTGGAGTTTTTTCGGATCACCAATTACCCTATCTTCAATAAAAAACTCTAAACCACCAGTAGTACTTAAACCACGAATTGCTGGCTGGTTAAAAGCACGAATAACCATGCCAGGCTCATGTTTACCAAACTCATTCACCTGATCAATAATATAATCAGCACTACTGTCTTTTGTCTTACGTAAATCCCAATCTTTCAAAACAATAAAGATTGAGGCAGAATAAGTTTTTTGACTACTAAAATCGAGAAAATCAAGTCCAGTTACACTCGTTATCGTATCAATACTATGATTTTTAGTAAGCTTCTCTACCATCTGGTTTACTTTTGCTTTAGTTGCTTCAAGACTACTTGAGGAAGGCAAATTAATCGTGGAAAAAATAAGCCCCTGATCTTCACTAGGTACAAACCCAAGAGAAACTGCCTTAAACATTGCTCCCATACCAATTACTACTGCAAGCCAAAGCATTATAGCGGTTTTTTTATGGTGAACCAAATAAGTCGCAAGATTAACATAAAATCTAGTGAGTTTAGCAAACCAAACATCAAACCACGCAAGGAATTTTGGTTTTTCCATACCTGATTTCAAGATAAGATGACTAATTGCCGGGGTAAACGTTAAGGCACAAATACCAGAGAGAACTACGGCACAGGCTATCGTTACAGCAAATTGGCGATACATTATACCGCTTAATCCACCCAATGCCATTACCGGAACAAACACCACACTTAAAACCAGAACAATTGCAACGATTGCCCCAAAAACCTCCTGCATTGTCTCTTCAATTACTTTACGCAATGTCCACTCAGGATGCTCCTCCCTAAGTCGTTCAATATTTTCGACAATAACGATAGCATCATCAACAACAATCCCAATTGCTAGAATCAAGGCAAACAGGCTAAGTGTGTTTAGCGAAAAACCAACCATGTAAAGACAAGCCATAGTTCCTATTACTGAAACTGGAATGGTACAGATTGCAATAACACTAGCTCGCCAATTTTGTAGAAATAGATAAATAATGACCGCAACCAATAAAAATGCTATGCGTAATGTTTCATTAACGTTTTTGACTGAAGCTGCCACAAATTTTGAGTTATCAAGAGTAACCCGATACTTCAATCCAAATGGGAAACGTTTGGCATCCTCAGCTATTTTATCTAAAACTTGCTGCCTAGCTTCAAGCTGGTTGGCATTTGGCACAGTATAAATAAACATCAGGGTACACGGGTAATTTTTAAACTTACCATTTTCATCACGATAATTAACTTGGGCTATAGTATTATAATTATTTGATCCAAGCTCAACTCTTGCCACATCTTTTATTCTTACCGTCTGGTTATTATTATTTTTAAGTATAATATTGCCAAATTGTTCTGGAGTAGAATACATTGGCTGCCCAGTCATATTAATTGTCAGCCGACTTTCTGCTTCATTCGGTACAGCATTACTTCGCCCAACAATATATTCCTCATTCTGGTCTTCAATTGCACTTTGCAAATCATTTACCGTTACACTATAACGCTGCATTTTATTGGGATCAAACCACACATTGATTGCATATGAACCGGAACCAAAAACACTGACGGTACCAATTGTCGGTAATAAAAGTAAGTCATTCTCAACTGTCCGTTGCAAATACTCACTAACCCACTTAGGATCTATATACGGATCTGAGTAATAGGAAACCATCATCAGCATATCTGGGGAGCTTTTACGCGCCGTCACTCCCTGCTGCTGCACAGTCATTGGTAGTAATGGCATTGCAGCCTGTAAACGATTTAAAACCTCGTTAATCGCATAGTTTGTATCTGTACCAACATTGTAATAAAGAGTAATCGAAATTGTTCCTGTTGACGTAGTTGATGTCATCATATACATCAAATTTGCAACACCATTAAGTTGATTTTCAATCTGAGCTGCAACAACTTTGGCACCAGTTTCGGCATTGGCACCAGGATAGGAAGCACTAATAGAAATAGTAGGCGGAGAAATACTAGGGAATTGACTAACCGGAAGATTCATCATGGCAACAGCACCACACAACATGATGATCAATGAAATCACGGTAGCTAAGATCGGGCGACGAATGAAAATATTTAAACGCATACTAACAACATTTTAACCTTATCAAAATCCCAATTATCAGGCAAAACCTTCATCGCAAGCCCAACAAAAAATTATATCTGATTGCCCTTGCTGTTTATTATCTTTAATTTTTATCATAAGCTAAATAGCGACAACCAAATATTATACACATAATTAGCACCAGACCCTAACAAAATTGACAGATGTGCTAAAAGTTTTAGATGTTGAAAAACTTATTCTCAATTCTTTTTACAACACACAAAACTCAGGCAAATGGGAGAGATTGGGGAGAAGGTGGTTTATTTGCCACTGAAAGTAAAATAACCAAAATTGAAGATAAGCTTATTAAAGGCAAGGGCAAATAAATTTAGACAGCCATAAAACCACTGAAATAACAAATAACATTACAACAAGCATTAAAAGGTATAATTGAAAAATCCAACAATTAATTACTCATCTGCCTCGACTTGGCTTTATCAACACACTCCTTGGCTTCACGCATATATCGCAATTCTTCAAATTTACCACCCAAATCTGGCAGTGCTAAAGCCTTCTGGCAAGCCTGATTGGCACTTTCATAATAACCAAAATGATTATAAAATTGTCCTAAAGCCACCCAATTATTACGATCTTGCGGCGCCTTAGTTATGGTAGATTTTATTAACTCAAGTGCTTTTTCTTCACTCCCACCAAAAATGATAGGTAACTCTTCATAATAAACCCCAAGCATTCTCTCTGCTCCGTAGTTTCCATAACTAGGATTTAGCTCAATAGCCTTACGAAGTGCTGGCATTGTGTCATTCGCATTTGCAGCCATGGCAAGAACACTTTTGGCACGCCCATAAGCGCTCTGACAGTAAGCATACCAGTAAAACCCTTCCACTTCTTTAGAGTTTAAGTCCATGGCTTGCTTAGCAGCAGCAACACCATAATTAAACAACTGCGCTCCCGATTCAGTATCAAGAAACTCTTTTTCACCATAACCAAAATTACCAATAAAATAAACCAGACGAGCCGTTTTCCATGAGCTTTCATAATTTTTGGGAACTGCGGGCTTATTTACCAGATATGCTGCAATCATCTTCTGATTATCAATATCCTCACGGTTTTGCCAAATATAATCCAGTAATTTATTTGATAAAGGAGCTTTCAAATCCAGAGAAAATTTTTTGTAACTAGCCTCAGAGCTTTCAATTCCAGACTCAAATAAATTCTTCTTAATTAGACTCGCCGACTCAAAGTTAGTTGCAGCATAAGCTGCCATTGAAGTTATTCCGGCAGCAATAATAAAAACATTCAAATTTCGCATATCAACTTTCTTCTTTTTTCGATAGGTTCATTACCAAAACAAAGAATAATGGTACAAATAAAGTTGCAATACATGTTGAACCCAGCATTCCTCCGATGATTCCCAAACCAACTGAATGCTGAGAGTTAGCTCCAGCACCTGAGGCAGTTACCAATGGTACAGCCCCCAAAATAAAGGCGATAGAAGTCATGATAATCGGTCGAAAACGTAATCTTGCAGAATGTAGTGCGGCATCCCGATAACTCATAGCTTCTTTGCGCACGCCTTCGATTGCAAATTCGACAATCAAAATTGCATTTTTTGCCGAAAGTCCAATCAGAGTTAATAAACTTACCTGGAAATAAATATCATTTGGCTTATTAAAGATAATTAACGTTAGTGCTGCACCCAACAAGGAAAATGGCAATCCCATCAGGATTGATAATGGTAAAGACCATAATTCAAATAATGCCGCAAGAATCAGGAATACCATGATCAAACCTAATCCAAACGCAATTTCTGACTGGGCACCAGCTAATGCCTGCTGATACGAAGGTCCAAACCATTTAACCGCATAGGTCTTTCCAAGTAATTTTGGTACTGCATCCACAATTGCATCCATTACTGCACCAGACGTATAGCCTGCCTTTTCATTTGGATTAGCTACAATCTGACTAGCAAGGAAATCATTCAAGCGAGTTACAACCTCAGCACCATTACCATAATGGTAATTAACTAAACTGCCAAGTGGAACCAGTTGATTGGTGTTTTGTGATTTTACGTAAATTACATTTAACAAATCTGGTTTATTCCGGTACTGATAATCAGCCTGCAAAATAACCCACCACAAATCTTCCCATTTAGTAAAGTAGTTAATATAATAATTACCATAAATAGCCTGCATTGAATTAAATATATCCGCATATTTAACACCATATAAATATGCTTTTTGCGGATCAATATCAATATACATTTCCGGGGTATCTACATTATAAAACTGTGCAGCACTTGATACAGCTGGATAATTTTTTTGCAAATATTTAACCAGCTTCACTGAATCATCATGAATCTGCTGTACCGATACTGGCTGAGTTGCCTGCAAATAGAAAGTTACACCACCCGTCGGACTCATTCCACGGATTGGCGGCTGGTTAAAAGCAAATCCGGTAACATCTTTGATACTTTTGTCAATCGCATTAACTTTTTCAATCAATGGATTAATCTGCGTCTCTGGTGTAGTCCGATCTTCATAAGGATCAGTAATAATACTTAATGTTGAAGTATTTGTTTTAGTTGAGCTATTATCAACCACATCATTCCCACCAAGAATTGCAACCTTGTTAATCCCGGGAATTTTCATCGCAGCACTTGCTATTTTCTCGGTTTCCTCAAGATTATAATTCATTGAACCAGCTGGAGCAACATGAGTGGTATTATAAAAATACCCCATATCTTCCAGCGGAACTAACCCTGTTGGAATATGTATAAATAGACCAATTACCAAGGCTAAAACAACACCCCAAATAGCCATTGCAATCTTAGCATTGTCCATAATCTTGGTAACTATATGCATATAGCCATCACGCAACTTATCAAAAGCTCGATTAAACCAAGCAAAAAACTGCTCTAACCATTTAGCAAGAATAAAGGTCGGCTCTTTTTTATGTCCATGACTTACACCACGCAGGAAAATAGCACACAACGTAGGTGTTAACGTCAAGGCAACAGTTCCAGATAACAATACAGATATGGCAATAGTCACTGCAAACTGTTGCATCAATACCCCGCTAAATCCACCGAGAAAGGCTACAGGAACAAATACAGCATTTAACACTAGAACAATGGCAATTACTGGCGCAGCAACTTCCTCCATCGCTTTTATCGATGCTTCAACTGAGCCAAGTTTTTCTTCGGTCATTAACCGTTCGACATTCTCTAGTACTACAATCGCATCATCAACCACAATACCAATCGCAAGTACCATTCCAAATAATGTCAAGGTATTAATTGAAAATCCAAGTGCAAATGTTCCTGCAAATGTTCCTATGATTGATACGGGAATCGCAATCACTGGAATAATCGTACCCTTAATATTTTGGATAAATAGCATTACAACAAAAAACACTAGAATAAACGCAGTAATTAGAGTAGAAATTACAGCTTCAACAGATAATATTACAAATTCAGATGAATCGTAATGATAATAGTACTTCATCCCTGCTGGCATATGTTTACTAATATCCGTAAGCACCTGATTAATTGCCTTCTTAACCTGAATCTGGTTTGCACCAGGAACTAAATAAATCGATATAGCTGTTGCTTCAAGTTTTTTAACTTTGCCCGTTGCAGGATCTTTAATGTAAGTATAGAAATATGTGTAATACTGCTCAGCATCAAGCTTAACTTGTGCGACATCTTTCAGTTTAACAACCTGAGCATTACTTTCATTTGTCCTGAGGACTATATTCTGGAATTGAGACTCATCGGTAAAATATCCGGGAGAGTTGATCATGAAATTATATTTTTCATTACCACTCATCGGCGCCATTGCATTCATACCGATCGCATATGGCCAATTTTGATCATTGACTGCGTTTGCAATATCTTTTATTGAAATTTTGTAGTATTGAAGTTTATTTGGGTCTAACAATGCCCGCATTGCATATTGACGCTGCCCAATAATACCAACCACTCCAACACCAGGAATTTGCTCAAGAACTGGATAAATATAGCGTTGTACATAGTTACTAATATAAAGCTTACTTGGATTACCTTCATCTGAATAAAATGGTATCACCATAAATAAGTCAGGATTTTTCATACGCATCACAATACCTTGCGCCTGCACTTGCGATGGCAGCTGAGGTAATGCGGTATTAATACGGTTTAAGGCATCCGCTTCAACAGCCTCAAGATTGGTCCCGGTCTGAAAATAGACATTTAGTGCCATCTGGCTACTACCATTAGCACTGGAAGACTGCATGTAAATCATGCCAGGGACACCTGACATCTGATCTTCAATCGGTGCTGCAACAGCATTAGCGATAGTTTCCGAATTAGCTCCAGGAAAGTTGGCGGTAATATTCAAAACCGGAGGAACAATATTTGGGTACTGCTCAATTGGCGATACCATCATGGAAACTAATCCAGCAAGGATAATAACAATGGAAATAACCATTGAAAGAACTGGACGCAAGATAAAAAATCTACAAAACATTATTCACACCCTAACCGCTAATGCATAACTTATTCAATACTATTAGTTTAAATCATAAAACAGATGTCAAATACCATATGTTTATATGATTTATTATACCTAACCATTTAAGAAAGCTTTCAAACCTAATTACCAAGACTAGGTTACCCCAAACTTAAATATTTCAGTATATTAATATTTATCTTTGTAGATATTCGCAGACTCATATATCTGTACAGGCTGATGCTTATTGCTCTTAAATGCTGAAGCATTATCCTTATTCGGAGTTACCTGTGCTGGTACAGATTTAACCAGACCTGACTCACTATCTTTAATCATTTCAGACTGATCTATAGCCTTATCAATTTTAGCTTCATCTCCGGCTAACACCTTAACACCACCAGCAGTTACAACCTGCATACCATCTTCAAGTCCAGAACGGATAATCCATAAAGTACCCGTCATTAAACCAGGTGTAACATATTGTTTAGTAATCTTGCCGTTTTTAACAAGATATACATAAGCACCTTTATCATCTCTAAATACTGACTCTTGTGGTACAGCATATGAATTTTTGTACGCTACGCCATGTAAATAGATGTGAACAAACTGTCCTGCAAGAAGTTGACTCTTAAGCTGTTTATTATCCACATAAGCACGCATATTCCAAACACCATTTTGTAAACTGATCCTAGTGTCTGTAAATTGTACATAGCCAGAATTTGGCATAGTCGTACCATCGGCAAGCTGTAAATCAACGCGGAATTTGTATGAAGGTGGCACGGACATCGCACCCTGCTGAATCGCATTTTGAATGGTCAGGCGATCATTTTCTGGCATTGAGAACATGATATACATATCATTTACTGAGTTAATCTGATTTAGCACTGTTTGATAAGCATTAACCATATCACCAACGGTAACCTGACGTTCTGCAATATAACCATCAGCTGGCGAGCGGACGACTGCATACTCAAGATTTAGTTTTGCCTGATTAATATTTGCTTTATCTGCATCTACTAGACCTACTGCACCCTGCCAATTGATTGTTGCTGTCTCTAAGTCCTGTTTAGATACTGCGTTAATTGCATACAATTTTACGTAACGATCATAAATTGATTTGTAATTTACCATTGCGGCATAATCTTTGGTCAGCTGTCCCTGATAATTTTGCAAGTCAAGCTCAAATGGACGTGGATCAATTTGATACAAAGGCGTATCTTTTTTCACATAAGTACCCTCGGTATAGTACTGTTTGTAAATTGCACCACTAACTCGCGGAATAACCTGAAAATCAACAACCCCTTGCACCATTGCTGGGTAATCATACACATAAGGCACATCATAAGCTTTTACTATTTGTACATCAACATGCTTTGCTACTTCAGGTTTTGCAGTTTCTTTTTTTGAACAACCACCTAAAACAACTCCAGCTAACATCATTGGGATAACTATTTTCTTCATGTATTTACATTCCAACAAAAATGACAATTGACACGTCTAAATAAAACTATTGTAAATCAAATATTTGACTCAAGGCACAACTAGATAAGATAAGTCTGCAACACTTTTTCAAGACAGAAACAATCACAATTCTATCATAACTTATGCGCTATGTTACAATAATCGACTAGAAAATTCTTTTATTTACGGGAAAAAATGTCAAAAATTCAAACTTTAGATAAATTTGCAATTATCGCTGGGTTAGCTGGGATATTTATTTTACCCCAATTAAATAATGTTCATTACGATCCGCAACCACAATTTTGGGCTGAGATCACCGCAGCATGGGCAATGTTAGGCATGTTCATCATTATGTTATACAATTTCAAAAAAATTGCGATTCCAACAATAACAATACCCCTTGCCTTATTTGGGATTTATCTTGCTAGTCAATCTCTATTTGTAACAATCGATTTTCCAGGTCTTAGTTACGTAACCACCCTAGAGATGTTTATCAGCATTTTATTTGCCATTGCCATTAGTAATTATAAAAATCGCTACAGCCTGAATCATTTAATGCAGATCTTTTGTTACATAATGCTAACTGGCTGTATTCTCCAAACTTTAATTGGATTTATTCAATATACTGGTAGCGCCTCACACTTTGGCGATTTGATTTTCTATGATTCCGATCATCCAACTACTAATATTTTTGGGCATTTTGGGCAGAGAAATCATTATGCTCACTATCTAACTTGGGGCACTTTTGCAATTATTTACCTATACGTACAAAAAAAACTACCTACAAACGTATTTTATACGCTAATCATCTGGTTGGCTTTTAGTATAACTATAGCAGCCTCAAGAAGTGTACTTATTTACTTTCCAGCTGCGGTAATAATTTGCTTTATTTATTTTTGTCTAAAGCGTGATCTCCCAAGCAAAAGATTATTAATTGCAATTATCACAACAACTATAATTTTATTTGCAATGGAGTACTTATATCCGCTAATACACCATGTTTTTACAAGTCAAAATAATATAAGTTCTGGTTTAGAGAGAATAAGTGCAGATAGTGGAACGGGTCGAAGAGGTGTAGAATGGGCTAAAGCATGGTTAGTATTTACCAACCACCCTTTCTGGGGCATAGGCTGGAATGAATATGCCAAGGAAGGTGTATTATTACATCACCTATTTCCTAAAGCTCCACCCAACGATGGACTATTTACCAACTGCCATAATCTAATATTACAGCTTCTAGCTGAAACGGGGATAATAGGAGCGGCAATTACCATTTTGGGAATCATAATAATTATTTATCGGAGTATCAAAAATGAAGCTTCAATTGCTATGATAGTTCTCATGTGCATGTTATCAACCACTCTAATCCATAGTTTAAATGAATATCCATTATGGTATATGTATTTTCTCGCCGGATTTATCATGTTCTTATCAATGGATAAACCATTATTTTCAATTGATAGTAACCTAGTTGCTGGGGTAACTGCACTTCCATTACTACTTACAATTTACATTATGATTAAAGGTAGTTTTATTTTTGACAGAATGGTTAATTACTATGACACTCCTGATAACCAGAAAGACTTTATTAGTAATGCAGAATACCTGCAAAATCTAGTCGATCACAATATTCTTTGGTCGTATTTTGCAATTTATACACTAGACAATTATATCAATGTAGATACAGCGTTTACCAATGCCCTGTTCCCGACATCGGTACAGCTTAAATACACTACCCGGTTTGATCAGTTTCATCCCTACCCGGATACACTTATCAAAGAAGCCATGTTACAATGGAATATTGGAAATAAAGACAAGGCAAAACAGCTGGTAAATTTAGCAGTACTCGCTTTTCCTGTTTATAAAAAAAGTTTTCAGGACACTTTAAAAGCCAAAAAATATCTACCGCTAAAGGAATTAGTAAAGCAATAAATAGCAAAAGAGCCCCAGAAAATTGATCTCCACCCCCATTTAGTGGACAGATTAAAATCTAAGGCTCTTTTTTTAAAATCTTTAAGAATAAAAAGTCAACATCCTAGAAGGTATGGGAAAAACCTACCGCACTAGTACCGTTATTAATCCACTTGGAGCCGTTTTGAGCAATTGCATTTGCCCCCGGATTAGTACCAGAACTTGACATAGTTGTATTCTGGGCTGCACTACCATACCATAATTGACCATAGTTTACAAACGCAATAGTTCGTGGTGTAATGTTCCAGTCAAGCTCTGCTATTATCTGCTGATAACCAGTGCCGCCAATTTGATTATTACCACTAATAATATCCCAAGCAGAACCACCAGCCATCATATTATTGCCCATAACATAGCCTATTTTTGGTGTCCAATTGTCTAAATGCCAACCAAAACTAATACCCATTTCTGCTGTAGATAAAACAGCTTGATTTAATGCACAATAACCATTGGCGCAACTTGCCTGATTTATGTAATTAGAGTTAACACCATTTGCAGAAGGATTCTGAATCCAGAAATTATTCATATTTCCTTGACCTGGAATAGACCACCAACCTATCCCTTGAGTAATCTGCCCGCCAATACCAACAAACATATTATCCGGATCATTATACATAAGCTCAAGCCTACTTACATAGGAGTTTACACCCTGTGAGACCTGATTGGCACCAATGTAACCAGCCTGACTGCCACCCATTGTTTGATAAACTCCCGAATTTGTCCAAAGCTGATTATTCCAAGTAACAGAAAAATACCCTGGGGTATAAAATATACCTCCACCAATAATTGGTGAATTATTAAACCCATTCATATCACCAGCATAGATACCATTTCCATTCGCGCCACCAGTATTAAAGTTACCGTCTAGATTGGCACTATAGTAGAGTGAAAATTTGGCTGATGCAAAAGAGGGTGAATCATAACGAATCGTCTCAGGTAAAACTCTCAATACTCGATCATAGGTACCCATAACGTTAGCATTAGCACCATTATAAATATCTATAGCACCAGTATTGGTACGAAATGTATTGGATAAATTCCCGATACGAACTCGCCCCCACCCCCCCTGTAAACCAATATACGAATCGGAAGAAGCTAATGTATTTTTTGCACTCGTGATAGTTGCAGATCCAGAATTTGGACTATTTGGATTTTTTGTTCCCCAGCCTGCACCTGTAGTATTCTGATAAGCCTCTCCTGTTGTTATATTTAGGAATTGCTCTACCTGCCAAACAGCGGCAGTCTGACCATAAACATTATCCGTCCCGCGAATTCCAAAGTAAGAACCATAGTCCTGAACTGAAGTTGTGCTAGGTTGAACCTGATTATTGCTGGGAAATGTATCATTTTCCAACGCTGCAGCAACCCTACCATATAGTGAAACATCAGCAAAAATCGAAAAAGGGCAGCAAGCCCCTAATAAGAAATAATACCTTAACTTCATTGACTCCCCCTCAAACACTGTGAAATATAAAGAGTCATCTAGATCACAGTAAAATTATTAATTAAAATTATAGTTGTTATTTGATATTATATCATTAAACTTTGAAATAGTATTATGCA
>WBZO01002421.1_pt1 | contig 24292 bp, 20 predicted proteins | sample 5204261 | NCBI WGS metagenome assembly WBZO01 (sample SAMN12412400, study PRJNA552823) | activated sludge metagenome | isolation source: activated sludge from anammox sidestream of wastewater treatment plant... | place: USA: North Carolina | collected 2017-09
GGTGAACCCGACGCTCTTCGCGCCGTCGTGCTCGACGACGACCTCGATCTCGAGCAGGTGTCGGATGACCGAGCGCGACTCGGTCCACGTCTGCGCGCGGCCCAGCGGGAGCGCCGTGGTCGATCCGGGCGGCGGCGGCTCCGACTTGAGGATGGTGATCGGCTCGGCCTCCACGGCCGCCGTACCCGATCCCGAGACGGGCGCCGCAGCGGGCGCGGGCGGCGGCGGGGGCACGCTGCCGATCGTGGGCACGACCTGGAGCGGACGCCGCTGTCCGCGGCGATGCGATGCGACGAGGGGGAGGGCGGGGAAGGCGCGCTCGGTGCCCGCGCCGCGCGTGAGGGCGCGCCCTGCCGCGGCCGCGCGCTCGTACGTCGGGACGAGCAGCGTCCACACGCGCGCGATCCTGCTGCGGGCCTGCGCGTGATCCGCGCTCTCTCCCGCGCGCAGCGCGTATTCGATCGCGTCCGCCGCGGCGCGCACGCTCGTCGGGACCTTCGCCGTCTCGGCCGGCAGCGCATCCGCGCGGCGGGCATGCAGCGCCCCGAGCGTCCGGAGATCGTAGACGAGGTCGACGACGCCTTGGCCCTGCCTCACCGCGTCGATCCACGCCTTGGCCTCGGCGTCCTTGAGGGTCTTCTCGAGCTCCGCGATGACCTGCGCCCGCACCGCCTGGCCCCGATGGACCAGATCGCCGGGGATACCCACCCCGTCTGGGAGGTACTCGCCGCCGAGCCCCTCCACGATCGCGAGCATGGCGCGCGCGAGCTCGCTCAGCTCTGCGGCGAGGGCGCCGTCGGTGCCGGTGCCGTCGAGCCAGTCGGCGACGAGCAGCGCCGTGATCGCCGCACCCTGGGGGTCCGTATAGGGCTTGTTGACGGCGTCTTCGGGGATCTCACCGAGCCGCTTCTCGAGCTCTCGCATCGCTTCGCTCCCCATTCTCGGATGGTCGATGGTACACGAAGGACAAGGTGTCCGCCTCCAGCAACAGCACCACCGAAGGCATCAAGGTCACGGTCGACGCCGTGTACGTCCCGGAGCAGTCCTCGCCCCGGATGCACCGCTATGTCTTCGCCTACACGGTGAAGATCGCGAACGAAGGCGAACGGCCGGCCCAGCTCCGGAGCCGGCACTGGGTGATCACCGACGGGGAAGGGCGCGTGGAGGAGGTACGGGGGCCGGGCGTCGTCGGGCAGCAGCCGATGCTCCAGCCGGGTGACCAGTTCGAGTACACCAGCGGCTGCGTCCTCACCACGCCGCGCGGCGAGATGCGTGGCACCTACCAGATGCACCGGCCCGACGGCTCGACGTTCGACGCCACGATCGCCCCCTTCGATCTGACCCTCCCTTACTCGCTCAACTGAGGCCCCGATGGACGAGAGCCGTTTCCAGCAGCTCGCCGATGCCGCGTTCCGCAGGATCGAGGGCCTCCTCGAGGACGTGGATGCCGACGAGGTCGACATCGAGCGCGCCGGGGACGTCCTCACCCTCACCTTCGGGAGCGGCAAGAAGGCCGTCGTGAACACGCAGCGGCCGACGCGGCAGATCTGGCTCGCGGCCAACGCGCAGGCCTGGCACTTCTCGTACGACGAGGCGTCCTCGACGTGGCTGGACGACAAGGGACGAGGCGTCGAGCTCGTCGGACAGGTCAGGGCCATCGTCAAGGAGCAGGCCAACATCGACCTTCCGGGGTAGCATCGAGGTCGATGCGTCTGACGACGATCGCCGGCCTGTCGCTTGGCCTCGCCGCCCTGGCTCCGATCGCCGCGTGCGGCACCTTCTCCGCCGCGGAGGAGGCGGCCCCCGTTCCGGACGCCGGCTCCGACGCGGGCGCCGACTCGGCGTCTCCCGCCTGTCCGACGGTCGTCGACGGGCCGGGATCGTGCGCCGCCGACCCGGCGATCAACCTCGCCAACGATCCGAAGAACTGCGGGACGTGCGGTCACTCGTGCGGGAGCGGATCGTGCGTGAACGGGGCGTGCACGCCGGACACGATCACGAAGGAGATCGGGTTCGGCCTCGCGCTCGCGGGCAAGACGCTCTTTCTCGGCCAGGCGCAGGCGGTGAAGCGGACCGACGTCGATCAGATCTCGGAGCCGAGCGTGGCGGCGCAAGGATTCCTCGGCGACCTGCGCGGCCTCTCGGCCTCTGGCGACACGCTCTACCTGAGCGCGGCCCAGCAGCAGTACGTGCTGCCGGTCGCCGGCGGGAGCCCTTCGCCGAACCCGGGGCTCCAGGGCCTGCCGGCCACCGGCTTCTGGTACGCGGTCCCCGACGGGACTTCGTACTACGCGTTCGTCGAGAACCAGAAGGGCCACCTCGCGCACCTCTCCAGCGGTCCGCTCGCGAGCGTCACGGAGGCCGCCGCGATCACGGCGGTGACCGCACGTGCATCGACCGCCTTCTGGGTGGTCGACTCCGCCGACGGCAGCACGCTGCGCGGACCGTTCGAGGCGCCGAAGGACGTCGCGAGAAGCACCACTCCACTCGGCGCGATCACCGACGACGGCGAGCACGTCTACTGGCTCGACACGAGCGCGCATCGGCTGATGCGCAGCGGCGGCGACGGCACCGGCGAGGCGATCGCGGTCGAGCCGGGCGCCGCGCCCACGGCGATGACGATGGACGGCGAGCGCGTGATCTACGCGACCGTCCGGACGGAGCAGGTCGTGAACACGTTCGCGTACGTCGTCGCCGTCTCGCGCTGCGGTGGGCCGCCCGTGGTGCTCGCGAAGCTCGCCAAGGACGTCGGCGTCGCGTCGCTCGCGGCGTCGGACGGGTTCGTCTACGCCGCGACGACCGCGGGCGTCGTCCGGCTGCGCTGAGCTCACGCCTCGACGGCTACTCCGATCGCGCCTCGGAGATCGGAGTAGAGATCGCTCGTCGCGAACTTGTAGAGCTCGCCGACCTTCTCGCGTGGCGTGAGGTCGGACGGCGACTGAGGCTCGGCGAGGATGCCCCGGCGAGCGGGCTCGACGTCGCCGCACAGCAAGAGCCCGGCGCGCATGCTCGAGAGATCGGCGCAGTGCGACCAGCGCTTCACGTCGAGGAGGCCGCCCTCCATCGTCGCGTGCATGACGATGCTCCGGAGCCCCTCGCGCTCTTGCGGGGTGAGCACGCTCTCGAGGCTCGCGTCGAGCGCGGCGCCCGCCGTGTCCTTCGCGCCCTCGGAGCGGCTGACGCGCACCGCGGCGGCGAGCAGCGCCGTGAGCTCGGTCACCGACGGGAAGAACGCGCGAGGCAAGAGCTCGATGCGCTGCTCGGCGAGCCGCTTGCCGACCATATAGAGGAGCGAGTCGGCGCGCGACTCGACCAGGGACGCGGTGACGAGGATCGCGCCGAGCGGGGCGAGTGCCGGCGCGAAGGGCACGAGCGACTTCGGATCGCCGAGAAGGAGCTCGGGAGGCGCGAGCGACAGGATCTCGGCGCCGTTGGCGAACGTCGCGCGGATGAGATCGTGCATGCGCGAGTGGTTCGGCGTGAACGGGCGGCCGACGCGCATCTCCGGACGGAGCTGGGCGAAGCGCATGCGCGCGACCGCCGGCGTGATCGTCGCGAAGATGCGGGTGAGGGTCGGATCGAGATCGGCGTGGAGCACGTGCGACTGCCACGCCTGCTCGACGAGCTGACCGGGGATCGAAGAGAGCGGCATCGGCGCGTAGTCCTCGTGGAAGCGCGCCTGCTCGGGCTCGAGCTCGCGGAGGCGGGCCAGCACGTTGACCGCGCACCACGCCTTGTCGAACGCGTGCTGCCGGAGGAACAGCTCGTAGAGCTCGGCATAGAGCTCGGCTTCGTGGGGGTCCCGATCGATGGACGCGCGCACGCGCGCGACCGCGTTGTCCAGGTTGTCGGTGACGACGAGCAGCTCGGTCAGGATCTTGCGGACCTCGGTGTTGTCCGGCTCGATGTGCGCCGCGGCGTCGAGCGCCTCGAAGGCGCGAGCGGCGTCGCCGAGCCGATCGCGGTAGATCAGGCCGAGCTGCTGGAAGAGCACGAACTTCAGCTTCGGCTCGTCGTCGTCCTTCACGCGCGCGATCATCTTGCGATAGGCGCGGTCGAGCCCGTCCCAGTCCTTGGCGACCGTGAGGATGCGTACGAGCTCCTGGAACGCGTCGAGCTTCTTGCGATCGACGTCGAGCACCTGATCGTAGAGATCGGCCGCGCGCGGGAGGTCGTGGAGCTTGCTCTCCACGACCTGCGCCATCGCCACGAGGCTCTTCACCTTGCGGTCCGGGCTCTCCTGGATCTGCGTGATGCCCTCGAGCACGCTCGAGAGCGCGTCCCAGCGTTCGAGCTCGCCGTAGACCCACATGAGCGTGTGGAGCAGCCAGTGATCGAGCGGCTTTATCCGGCGTGCCTCCTCGAAGACGGCCGCCGCCTTCTCGAGATCGTTCGCATGACGCGCGTAGATCTCGCCGGCGTCGACGAGCAGCTTGTAGCGGTCCTCCGCCTCGGCCGCGTTCCGCGCGAGATCGAGCTTGATCTGGGCGGCGTGCGCGAGGTCCCCGCGGGCGAAGTGGACATCCGCGAGCGCGCCGAGGACCTCCGTGTCCTCGGCGTCACCGGTCACCAGCGCGCGCTCGAGCGTGCGGGCCGCCGCGTCCAGATCGCCGCCGTCTTTCTGGAGGGCAGCGAGCCGCACGAGCATGTCGGCGGGCAGGACGGTCGGTCCTTCCGCGATGCGCGCGAGGTGCACCTTCGCGCGCGCGACGAGCGCGGGCTTGTCGGCGCACTGGCTGCACACTGCGACGAGGTCCGCCTGCGCGCCGGGATCGTCGGGCTGGAGCTCGAGGGCGGAGAGCGCGGAGGTCATCGCGCGGTCGGCGTCGCCGAGCGCGGCGCCGATCCGGGTCTGGAGGCGCATGCGCGTGAACAGCGCCTCCTTGTCCTTGTCCCGGATCGCGACGTTGACGAGCAGCTCGCAGAGGGGCCCTGCCTCGGCCCACCGCTCCTCGCGGGTGTAGGCATCGAGCATCGCCGCCGCGGCCGTCTCGTTCGAGGGATCGGCCCTCACCGCGGCCTCGAATGCCTCGCGCGCGCGGCGCTCGTCGCCCTGCGAGAGGTGCACGTTCGCGAGCTCGACGAGCACGGCGCCACGCTGGCGAGGGCTCCCTTCGTGCTTCGCGCGCTGCTCGAGGCACTGGATGACGCGGCGATCGTCGCCCGCCTTCTGTGCCATGCGCTGGAGCGCCTCCCAGGCGCCGGCGTTCGTCGGATCGACGGTCACCGCGCGCTCGTACTGGAGGCGCGCCGAGATCGCGTCGCGGTCGTCATAGGCGAGAAAATCGCCGAGCTGCACGAGCTGCTGCGACGCGGCGCGCTTGGTGGGCGCGAGCTCCGCGAGCCGCGCCTTGTACGTCGCGACGTTCGGCCAGTCGCCGAGCTTCTCGTAGAGCCGCGCGAGATCGCCGAGCGCCCGACGATGCTGCGGATCGACCACCAGGAGATCGCGATGCAGCTCGACCGCGGCCGCCGGGTCTCCGAGCTTCGCCTCGTAGACCTCGGCGGCGAGCTCGAGGAGCTCCACCTTCTGCTTCTTGTCGTAGGTGACGTCCGCGCGGGCGCGCAGCACCTTCGCGAGGTTGGGCCAGTCGCGGAGCGCGTGGTAGCAGCGCTCGAGGCCCTTGAGCGCCTGCGGATGCGCCGGCTCCTCCTCGCGGACGCGCTCGAAGAAGGAGGCCGCGACCTCGCGCTTCAGGTACTTCGTCTCGTGGAGCTCGGCGAGCTTGAGCAGCGCGTCGATCCGCTCGGCGCCGGTCTGAGCGACCTTGGACTGCCGCTCGAGCGCCCACTCCACCTGCGCGTGCTTTCCGGCCTCGCGGCCGATGCGCTCGAGCCCCTGGAGCGCGACGACGTTCGACGGGTCGAGGCCGACCGCCGCCTCGTAGTGCTTCGCGGCCTCGGGCGTCCCCGCCCAGGCGCCCGCGAGCGTGAGGTGCAGCGAGACCTTCTCCTCGCGCCGGTTCGACCGATCGAGCGCGCGCTGCAAGAGCTCGCGCTGGCTCTTGGTGTCCGCGTTCGACGCGGCGACGATCGCGGCGCGGCGAAGGACGACCGGATGCGTCTTGTCGAGGCGTTCGAGCTCCGAGACGAACGGCCCGGTCTCGCTGCCTCGCGAGAGCATCCGCTCGTACCAGAAGACGAGGTGCCCGAGCAGCACGACGCGCAGCTCGTGATCGGCGGTGTGGAGGTTCTTCTTCGCCCGCTCGGCGATCTCGCCGATGCGGCCGGCGCGTCGTCCGACGCGATCGATCGACTCGACGAGCGCGTCGTCCTGCGGGCGGATGTCGAACGCCTGCAGCAAGAGGTCGAACGCGCGCTGATCGTCGCCGTTGCCGTGCTCCTCGACGCTCGCGATCTTGTGGAGCAGGTTCACCCGCTCGCCCGGGTTCTCCGCGCTGGGCATGCGGGCGCGATGGAGGTCGACGAGCGCGCCCCAACGCGCATCGGCGGCGAGCTCGCGCTCGTCGGCGTCGGCGTCGACGAGGTGGAACGGGACGAGCTCCCGCTCCGCACCGGCGGGCGGCTGCCACGGCGCGGCAGGCGGCGGGACGGGCCGATGCAGCGAGACCGAGGTCTCGTCGGCGAACGGCTCCGGCTCGTCGGTGCGAAACTCGAACGAGACCGAGCTCGCGCGCATGCGCGTCTCGGTCTCCGGGTCGGGCGCCGGATCGGGTACGAGCTCCGGGACAGGCTCGATGACGGCCGCGATCTCCGCGGTCTGCGCGGGGTCCTCGTCCGCGAGATCGTTGACGTCCGGGACGCTCTCCAGCTCGGAGGAGTCGACCTCGACGATGCTCGAGCCGCTCTCGTCCGCGCGCACCGGCTCGGGATGCCCGGGCTCGTCGTGTCGTCGCGACGGGCGCGCCAGCGTAGGGACCGGCACGTCGAAGATCGCGGTCGACTCCTGCGCCTCGGCGGCAGCGAACGCCTCGCGGACGTCGCCTGCGTTCATCGCGCGCATGCGCGTCTCGTCGAGCTCGTCGGCGGGATGCGGCGTGGACGTCGCGCTCTCTTCGAGCGCGAACGCGGGGAGGGGGAGCCGCGTCTGCGTCACGCCCTCGTCGTCGTGGGGCTCGGGGACCGGGAGCGCGACGTCGAGGCGCGTGACGGACCCGAGGTCGTCGTCGTCCTCCTCCTCGGCCTGCCGCGCGGCCCCCGCCTTGCGCAGGGCCTCGATGTCGATCGGCTGCGTCGACTCGTCGTCGCCCATGCGGGCACGAGCATAACAGCCCGAGACCACGAGCGTCCGGTGCGCCACGGTCGCGCTTGCCCGCCATTTTCCTGGGCGCCGGGCCCCGTACGCCTTGAACGGGGTCAACTCATACCTTAACGTTAGGGTTGGTCTTGATCTCCGACGCTCCCTCCTCTAGTGAGGGATTCGCTCTTCCAACTCTGACGCATACGTGAGAGTAAGCCTCTTCCCGGCGCAACCCCGCATGAGCAACGTCCGCCTGCCCGTCCTGTCCGAAGCCCGCGAGCTGACACGCGAAGAGCCGTGTGAGGACGACCTCATGCAGGTGGGCGACCTCGCGCGCGAGTCGGGCAAGACCGTCCGGGCCATCCACCTCTACGAGCAGCTCGATCTCCTCCGGCCGCTGACCCGGTCGAAGGGACGCTACCGGCTGTACGGTCCGGAGGCGGTCGTCCGGATCCGCTGGATCGGCAAGCTCCAGGACCTCGGCTTCAGCCTCACCGACATCAAGACGATCGTGAAGGACGTCGAGACGAAGGGGGCCAGCGGCTCTGCGCCGAAGGCGATGGAGCGCGTGCGCGAGGTCTACGAGAAGAAGCTCGAGGAGACGCGGCTGCAGATCGACCGCCTCCAGAAGCTCGAGAGCGAGATCAAGGCGAGCCTCGAGTACCTCACGACCTGCGAGAGCGCGTGCGAGGCCGATCGCGTCCTCGGCACGTGCCAGTCATGTGATCACCATCCGCGCGAGCAGGAGGTCCCCGACCTCGTCGCCGGGTTCAGGGCATAGGAAGCGAAACAGGAACCAATGGCCATCAAGCTCCCCATCTTCATGGACTATCACTCGACGACGCCGGTCGATCCGCGCGTGCTCGAGGAGATGCTGCCGTACTTCACCGAGAAGTTCGGCAACGCGGCGAGCCGCAGCCACTCCTTCGGCTGGACGGCGGAGGAGGCGGTCGACTACGCGCGCGAGCGCATCGCGAAGCTGATCGGTGCGCAGAGCGAGAAGGAGATCGTCTTCACCTCCGGCGCGACCGAGTCGAACAACCTCGCGCTGAAGGGCGTCGCCGAGTTCTACAAGGACAAGGGCGACCACATCATCACGACGGTCACCGAGCACAAGGCGATCCTCGACACCTGCAAGCGCCTCGAGAAGGAAGGCTTCCGCGTGACGTACCTCGGCGTCGCCAAGGACGGGCGCGTCGATCCCGAGGACGTGAGGAAGGCGATCGACGACAAGACGATCCTCGTGAGCGTCATGCTCGCCAACAACGAGATCGGCACGGTGCAGCCCATCGCGGAGATCGGCAAGATCACGCGCGAGAAGGGCGTGCTCCTCCACACCGACGCGGTGCAGGGCGTCGGCAAGGTCGACTTCGACGTCCAGAAGATGAACGTCGATCTCGCGAGCATCACCGCGCACAAGATGTACGGCCCGAAGGGCGTCGGCGCGCTCTACGTCCGTCGCAGCAAGCCGCGCGTGCGCCTCGTCGCGCAGATGGACGGCGGCGGCCACGAGCGCGGCATGCGCTCGGGCACGCTCAACGTCCCGGGCATCGTCGGCTTCGGCAAGGCCGCCGACATCATGGCGAAGGAGGGCAAGGAGGAGTCTTCGAGGCTCATCGCCCTCCGCGAGCGGCTCCGCACCAGGCTGATGTCGAACCTCGAGGAGGTCTACGTCAACGGCTCGATGGAGCACCGCCTCCCCGGCAACCTGAACGTCTCGTTCAACTTCGTCGAGGGCGAGGCGATGATGATGGCGATCAAGGACGTCGCGGTGAGCTCCGGCTCCGCGTGCACGTCCGCGAGCCTCGAGCCGAGCTACGTCCTCCGGGCCCTCGGCGTCGGCGATGAGCTCGCGCACTCGAGCATCCGCTTCGGGCTCGGTCGCTTCAACACCGAGGAGGAGGTCGACTACGTGGCCGATCTCGTCATCGGCAAGGTCAAGCACCTGCGCGAGATGAGCCCGCTCTACGAGATGTACAAGGACGGCATCGATCTCAAGTCGGTCCAGTGGGTTGCGCACTGAAGAGGATTCGTCATGGCATACAGCGACAAGGTCATCGAGCACGCGGAGAACCCGCGCAACGTCGGCACCCTCGACAAGGAGGACCCGAACGTCGGCACCGGGCTCGTCGGAGCTCCGGCGTGCGGCGACGTGATGCGCCTGCAGATCAAGGTCAACGACGACGGCGTCATCGAGGACGCGAAGTTCAAGACCTTCGGCTGCGGCTCGGCCATCGCCAGCTCTTCGCTCGCCACCGAGTGGATCAAGGGCAAGAAGGTCGAAGAGGCCGAGGCGATCAAGAACGTCGACATCGTGAACGAGCTGAACCTTCCGCCGGTGAAGATCCACTGCTCGGTGCTGGCGGAGGACGCGATCAAGAGCGCCATCGCCGACTACCGCGCCAAGCAGGCGGCCAAGCGAGGCACCTGAGAGAGACCACGAGGAAGGAAGTCATGTCCGCCGCCACCACCGAACAGACGCCCGCCACGTCGGGTCCCGAGTCACAGAGGACGAAGCTCGGGATCACGATCGCGCAGGGCGCGGTCGACGCGATCGCGCAGCAGATCAGGAAGCGCAACGTGTCCGGCACGTCGCTTCGCGTCGGCATCCGCGGGGGCGGCTGCTCGGGCTTCTCGTACGTCATCGAGTTCCACGACGGCGATCCGCACGCGCGCGACGTCGTCTACGACCTGAAGGCGACGGACGGCACGGACGTGCGCATCGTCGTCGACAAGAAGAGCCTCCTCTATCTCAACGGCTCGACCCTCGAGTGGGAGAAGACGCTGATGCGTCAGGGCTTCAAGTTCGTGAACCCGAACGAGAAGGCCTCCTGCGGCTGCGGCACTTCCTTCACCGTCTAGTGGGGCTTCGCCCCCTCATTCGCTTCGCGAATGAGCCTCCCCCGTCTTGGCTTCGTGCTCGCCCGCTCGCTTCGCCTTCGGCGAACGGCGCTCCGCGCCGAAGGCTCGCTTCCGATTCGGAATTCGCCATGGACCCGTTCGCCACACTCGGCGCTCCGCGCCGCTTCGACCTCGACCTCTCGGCGCTCGAGAAGACGCACCGCGAGCTGTCGCGCGCCCTGCACCCCGACAAGTTCGCGCAGGCGAGCGCGAGCGAGCGCCGCGCCGCGCTCGAGAAGGCCGCGGCGGTCAACGAGGCGTGGCGCATGCTGCGCGACCCGATCAAGCGCGCCGAGGCGCTGTTCCGCGTGCACGGCATCGCGGTGGGCGAGACGAACGAGCCCAAGGCCAGCCCCGCCTTCTTGATGGAGGTGCTCGAGGAGCGCGAGGCGCTCGCCGAGGCGCGCGCGGCCAAGGACCTCGCGAAGGTGGCGAAGCTCGGCGACGCGATGCGCGCGCGCGCCGCCGCCGCGGAGAAGAAGCTCGCCGACGGCTTCGCGTCCGGCGCCGATCCGAAGACGCTCCTGCCGCTGCTGGGCGAGCTGCGCTTCTACGCGCGGTTCGTCGAGGAGGTCGAGGCGATCGAGGAGGAGGCGCTGTCGTGAGCCTGCTCGAGATCTTCGACCCCAAGGCGCCCCCGCGGCCGATCGGCATCGACCTCGGCACGACGAACTCGCTCGTGGCGTACGTGAAGAACGAACGCCCGACCGCGATCAAGGACTGCGACCAGATCTCGCTGCTCCCGAGCGTCGTCCACTACGGCCCGAACGGCGAGGTGATCGTCGGCCGTCACGCGCAGCGCCTCGCGCCCGAGCACCCACGGGAGACGATCGTCAGCGTGAAGCGCTTCGTCGGCCGCGGCGCCGATGACCCCGAGACGCGCCGCATGGGCCCGTACGAGTTCGCTCCTCGCACGGACGGCGAGGCGAACGTCGTGCGCTTCAAGGCGCGCGGCCGCGTGGTCACGCCGGTCGAGGTGAGCGCCGAGATCCTGCGCGCGCTCAAGCGCCTCGCGGAGGACGAGCTGCGCTCCGTGGGCGGCGCGGTGATCACCGTGCCGGCTTACTTCGACGATGCGCAGCGCCAGGCGACGAAGGACGCCGGCCGCCTCGCGGGCCTCGAGGTCCTCCGCCTGCTGAACGAGCCGACCGCGGCCGCGCTCGCGTACGGTCTCGACAAGAAGGTGAGCGGCAAGTTCGCCGTCTACGATCTCGGGGGCGGCACGTTCGACGTCACCATCCTCGTCCTCGACGACGGCGTCTTCCAGGTCAAATCGACCGGCGGCGACAGCGCGCTCGGCGGCGACGACATGGACCGCGCGCTCGCCGAGGAGATCTTCGGCCTCTCGGGCAAGGACGCGAAGGCTGCGTCGCCCGCCGAGGTGCGCCTCGTGCTCGATCTCGCGCGCAAGGTGAAGCACGGCCTCACCGACGCGGAGATCGTCGACGTCGAGTCGCCCTTCTCTTCCGGCGGGCAGCTCGAGATCTCGCGCGCGCGCTTCGACGAGCTCGTCCAGCCGCTGCTCGCGCGCACCGGCGCCGCGTGCCGCCGCGCGTTGAAGGACGCGGGGGTGAGGCCCGAGGAGCTCGACGGCGTCATCCTCGTGGGCGGCGCGACGCGCGTGCCCGCGGTGCGCGCGTACGTCGAGAAGCTCTTCGGCAAGCGGCCGCTCGCGGACATCGATCCCGACGAGGTCGTCGCGCTCGGCGCCGCGATCCAGGCGAATCTCCTCGCGGGCGAGGGCAACGCGGAAGACGTCCTGCTCCTCGACGTCATCCCGCTGTCGCTCGGCATCGAGGTCGGCGGCGGCGTCGTCGACCGCATCCTCCCGCGCAACACGACGACTCCGGCCGCGGCGCGCGCGACGTACACCACGCAGGAGGACAACCAGACCGGCTTCGAGATCCACGTCGTGCAGGGCGAGCGCGAGCTCGCCGCCGACTGCCGGAGCCTGGCGCGCTTCACGCTGAAGGGCATCCCGCCGATGGCCGCGGGGCTCGCGCGGCTCGAGGTGACGTTCCGTGTCGACGCCGACGGCCTCCTCTCGGTGCACGCGAGGGAGGAGCGCACCGGCCTCGAGCAGACCGTCGAGGTGAAGCCCTCCTACGGGCTCGACGACGAGACGGTCGAGCAGATGCTCATCGACGCCATCGACCACGGCGAGGAGGACCTCGCGAAGCGCAAGCTCGCCGAGTCGCGCATCGAGGCGCATCGCGTGCTGACGTCGACGAGGAAGTCGCTCGACGGCGATCCCGATCTGCTCGAGCCGGGCGAGCGCGCGAAGATCGAGGCCGCCCTCGCCGCGCTCGAGGCGACGGCGAAGGGCGAGGATGCGAGGCGGATCACGCTCCGGATCGAGGAGCTCGATGAGGCGACGAAGGACTTCGCCGGGCGCCGCATGAACCGCGCGATCGCGAAGGCGATCGAGGGACGCGTGCTCGACGAGGTGGAAGAGAGCGTCGAGAAGGCCAAGGGGGTCGAAGAGGCGCACGCATGGCGATCGTGAAGTTCAAGGGATACGCGGAGGTCGAGGTGCCGGTCGGCACGAGCATCCTCCAGGCCGCGCAGAAGGTGGACGCGCCCGAGGGCTATGCGTGCGGCGGCGTGTGCGCCTGCTCGACGTGCCACGTCTACGTGACGAAGGGCGCGGAGCTCCTCAGCGAGGCGGAGGAAGAAGAGGAGGACATCCTCGACAAGGCCTTCGACGTGAAGGCGACCTCGCGCCTCGGATGCCAGTCGGTGATCGAGAAGGACGGCGAGATCGAGGTCGAGATCACGCGCGAGAGCCTCGAGGCGTTCGAGAACGAGCACCCGGAGCACCGCGGCAAGTACACGAAGCGCGCCGGCTGACGGGTGCTACCTTCTCCATCATGACGGCGGCGATCTCCACCGGGCGAAGGATGAGCCTCGAGGAGTGGGCGGCCCTCCCCGAGGACGAGCCGGGCGAGCTCGTCGACGGCGAGCTCGTGGAGGAGGAGACGCCGAGCTTCGTGCATGAGGTCGTCGTCGCATGGCTGATCGCGCTCCTGGGAGCGTGGACACGGACCCGCGGCGGCATCGTCGCCGGCTCCGGCGTGAAGCTGAGGGTCTCGGCGCGTCGCGGCCGCATGGCGGATCTCGTCGTGTACTTCCGTCGCGGGAAGGTCGAGGCGCGCGGCCTGGTCACGGTCCCGCCGGACATCGCGGTCGAGATCGTCTCGCCGGAACCGAAGGACCAGAAGCGTGATCGCATCGCGAAGCTCGACGAGTATGCGGCGTTCGGCGTGCGCTTCTACTGGATCGTCGATCCGCAGCTCCGCGCGATCGAGGTGCTCGAGCTCGGCGCGGACGGCCGGTACGTCCACGCGCAGAGCCTCTCGGAGGGCATCGCGCAGGTCGCCGGATGCGAGGGGCTCGCGATCGACCTCGACGATCTGTGGCGCGCGGCTTCGCGCGCGGAGACCGAGGAGCCGGGCTGACGCGCGCTACTGCGTCGCGCCCTGCATCGGGTCGCCGCTCTTCTTCGGCGGCGTGAGCGCCGGATACACGACGAGCAGGCCGATCCAGTAGAGGACGCAGAACACGCACGTCGCGATGGCGCTCCTCCGGACGGCCTGCCTCACCGTCCCCCCGCGCGAGGCGAAGATCGGGATGAGCATCGTCGCGGCGAGGATGCTGATGAGGAGCGCCTTCTGCATGCGCGCGCTCTACTTCGCGAGGCTGGCGTTGAGCACGACGCTGCCGAGGAACTTCGCGCGGCCGACCTCGTCGATCGTGCGCGAGGCGGCGACCACGCTCGTCTCGCCGATGAAGATGCCGAGCAGCGCGGCGTCGACGTTCTGGGCCATCGGCACCGTCGTCGCGTTCTCGGTGACGAGCTTGAGCACGACGATGCAGCGCTTGCCGCGGCTCGTGATGCTCTGGATCTGGGCCAGCATGCGGCCCATGTCCTTGAGGCCCAGCGCGCGGGCGTCGAACACGGTGAGCTCCTGGCCGAGCTCGCTCGCGAGGCGCGCCATGCCGTGGGCGATCTCGAGGACGCCGTCCGGGTCGCGCTTGCTCGAGCCGATGAACGCCAGCGACTGCCAGTCGTGCTGCTGGCAGCGGAGCCAGAGGCGCTGCCAGACCGGATCCATCGTGTTCGCCGAGCCCATCATCGACGGCTGCATGGGCGGCATGCTGCCCTGGTCGATGGCGGGGCTGCTCGGTTGCGAGCCCGGGAAGGGCATCGTCTCGTTGACGGGGCCGCGTTTGTTCACGGGTTTCTTCTCGGTCGGGGCAGAGACCCGGCTGCGCTCGGACGGCCGTTCGTCGACCCCCCAACGAGTTGCGTCATCACGTGCGAGTATACCCATAACGTCCTACCGGTCAGAAGCCCAGAATCAATGGTCTTTGTTCGTGAAGAACCGGCGGCAGGGCGGGGGCCCGCCCGGGCCGCCCGGTCCTGCAACCAACGCGCATGCCATCGCGGATCCGGCGGGATTTCCTTCGTCGCGGTCGCGCTCGTCGCGTGCGCGTGTGGCGGAGCTGTGCCGCCGTCCCGCCCCGTACCGGAGAACGCGCTGCGCGCGCCGGGCCCCCGACTCGTCGGTCGGTTCGACCTGTCCGACCCGCGCGGTCCGAGGTTCTCGTGGTCCGGCTCGACCGTCGAGGCGCGCTTCGCGGGCAGCGCGATCGCCATGCGGCTCGCGGTCGCGCCGCCGCCCGCCTCGCGCGACGGCGATCCGTCGATCTACACGGTGCGGATCGACGACGGCGTCCCGCAGATCCTCGCCGTCACGCCGGGCACGCATCGCTACGTCCTCGCCGAGCACCTGGACGCGGCGCGGCCGCACCTCGTCGCCGTCACGCGCGAGTCGGAGGCGTTCGGCGGCGAGCACCAGCTCCTCGGCTTCGAGCTCGCGCCCGGAGGCGAGCTCCTGTCGCTCCCGGCCGACACTTCGGCACGGCCACGCATCGAGATCGTCGGCGACTCGATCACCTGCGGATACGGCGTGCTGGGCGCCGGTCCGGACTGCGGCTTCTCGTTCGCGACCGAGCGTGCGACCGAGGCGTACGGGGCGATCGCGGCGCGCGCCCTCGGGGCGGACGTGACGACGATGTGCTGGTCGGGCCGCGGCGTGTACCGGAACTACGACGAGCCGGACGCGCCGACGATGCCCGAGCTCTGGTCGCCCGCGAGGCCCGCGCCCGATGCCGTCGTCGTGAGCCTCGGCACCAACGACGTCCTCGCGAAGCGCGCGCCGTTCGACGCCGCCGAGCTCGAGCGTGCGTACGTCGCCTTCCTCGGCCGCATCCGCGACGCGTATGCCTCGCCGTGGATCGTCGTCACGGTGAGCCCGATGCTCGAGGGCGAGCAGCGGCGGATCTTCGCCGAGAGCCTCGCGCGCGTCGTCGCCCGGCGCCGCAGCGACGGCGACGCGCGGATCGACGTGCTCGCGTTCGAGGAGCAAGGCAATCGCCTCGGGTGCGATTACCATCCGAGCGCCGCGATGCAGAAGGTGATGGCGAGGCAGCTCGAAGGGGCGCTGCGCCCGCGGCTCAGGTGAGAACGCTTCGTGCTAGATTCCGTCGGAGAAGCATGACCTGGCTCGGCCCGAGATCCCTCGCGTGCATGCTCGTCCTGATCGCGCCGGCGTGCGTCATCAAGCTCTCGGACCGGAACTCGCCATCCGAGAACGGCGGCGTCACGGGCGCGGCGGCCGACTGCAGCAAGGTGCAGGCGCCGCCGCATGCGACGATCGGCCCGAGCCCGGAGATCAAGTTCGTCGGCCGCTTCGACATGCGCGATCCGAAGAACATCCAGTTCGACTGGTCGGGCAGCGTCATCTCCGCGCGGTTCGAGGGGCCGCAGGTGAGCGCGCGCCTCGAGGCGATCGAGGGCGACGTGCTGTTCAGCGCGGTCGTCGACGGCGGGCAGCCGCGCGAGATCCACGTCGTCTCCCGGCAGGCGCAGCCGAAGGACTTCGTCCCGCCGCAGTCGTATCTGCTCGCGGACGGGCTCGGCCCGGGGCCCCACGAGATCGTCCTTCATCGCGACACCGAGGCGCAGAGCGGCATCACCGTGTTCCGCGGCTTCGACTTCGGCGGCGGGCGCCTGCTCCCCCCGACGCAGCGGGCGCGGCGCATCGAGCTCATCGGCGACTCGATCACCTGCGGCTACGGCGACGAGGGGCTCAACGCGACCTGCCCCTTCGACATCGAGGTGCGCCGCTTCGGCAACTGTCCTGCGGGTGCCCTCTCTCCGAACTTCGAGGACGAGCACCCGGACTGCAACATCGCGAAGGTCCCCTTCACGGAGAACCAGTACCTCGCATACGGCTCGATCGTGGGGCGGAAGCTCGACGCGGACGTCACGACGCTCTGCTGGTCGGGCCGCGGCGTCTACCGCAACTACCGCGAGCCGAAGGACCCGGCCACCGGCCTTCCCGATCCGACGAAGCCGGCGCAGCTCGACGCCGCGACGACGATCCCGATGATGTGGCGCGATCGCACGATCGGCGGGAAGAGGGATTTTCCGCCGCCCGGGACGGCGCCGGAGGACCTTCCGAACTACAACGTGCCCTGGGACTTCACGAAGGAGCCCGAGCCGCAGATCGTGGTCATCAACCTCGGCACGAACGACTTCACGCGCGACACGAAGCTCAACAACCAGGGCAACGTCGAGAGCAAGGACGGCCTCGGGGACAACGTGCCCGACGCCGACGTCGATCTCGAGAAGCTCCGCACGACGTTCCGCGACTTCGTCCGCGACGTCCGCGCGAAGCGGCCGAACGCGCACATCTTCCTCGCGGTGCCGCCGATGATCACCGACCAGTACCCCACCGACAACGCGCGCAAGGACCTCGAGGGCGTCCTCCAGGGCATCGCCTCGGACTTCGAGACCGCCGGCGACGCGAAGGTCTACGCGATGGACCTCGTCGAGCAGGGCACTCGCTACGGGCTCGGCTGCGACTACCACCCGAACCTCCGCGTGCACGAGATCATGGCCGAGCAGGTCGCAGGCGCCATCCGGTCCAAGACGTGCTGGGACTGAGGCCCGGGCCGAGGACGGACAAGCCATGATGCCCCACAACAAACCGCCGGGCGGATCGATGCCGCCGCACCTGGCGACGCCGAGCCAGCTGCAGGTCCTGCAGGAGCGCGTCAACGCGAAGTACGGCGCGTTCGGCCAGATGCGGAGCGACGAGGATGCGGCGGCCGAGGACCGTCGCGTCCTCGCGGACAACTGGCTCAAGCCGACGCTGAAGATCATCGCCGGCATCGCGATCGGGACGCTGTTCCTCTACTTCGCGTCGCATCCCGACTTCGACGCGCCCGGCTCGTGGTCGAACCGCTTCCGCCTCGACTCGGCGTTCATCGTCGTCTGGGGACCGCTCCTCTACTGGGCGCTGTGGAAGCAGAAGCTCTGGAAGAGCGTCCGCGTCTACCTCGTGATCTCGCTGTTCATCGAGGCGTTCAGCGAGACGATGTTCCAGCGCTACGGCGGCCAGCTCGAGGGCGGCTACTGGGACACCGTGATGTGGCCCGCGAACGTCGCCTGGTTCGGGACGATCAAGGAGTTCGCAGGCGTGCCCGGCGGATCGCTGCCGGTCTTCTTCTTCGCCACCATCGCGCTGCTCTATCGCGCGAAGAAGGGGCCGAAGGCGATCGACTGGACGCCGCCGCCGCGGTTCGCGAAGAACGCGCTCTACGTGTTCCTCGGGGCGATCCTCGTCCTCTGCGCGCTGGGTGTCGTGCGGGGGGGAGCGATCGACGGCGCCTTCCGGCAGACGGTCCACCTGCTCCAGCTGCCGCTCGTCGCGCTGCTCTTCCTCTACGCGCTCCGGATCCCGGACGACCTCGCCGCCATCGGCACCGCGTTCGTCGCCACCGCGGTCGTGCGGTCCTTCCTCGTCATGTGGGTCTACTTCGGCGTGTGCATGCCCGCAGGGATCACCGACGTGCCGGGGAAGCCCGAGTGGTGCACGAACCACTCGGACTCGGTGCTGTTCGTCACCGCGCTCATCGTCCTCCTGACCCACGCGCTCGAGCAGCGACGGCAGCGCACCACGATCCGCGCGCTCGGCCTCGGGGCGATCATCCTCTTCGCCATCGTCCTCAACAACCGCCGTCTCGCGTTCGTCAGCCTCGCGGCGGCGCCGATGGTCATCTACCTCGCGCTCAAGCCCAGCAAGCGGAAGCGCCGTGTCACCGCCGCGATGGCGATCACGGTGCCGCTGCTCGTCGGCTACGTGCTCGTCGGGTCGGAGATCAACTCGAGCTCGCCGCTGCTCAAGCCGGCGAAGCTCGTCACGTCGGTCATGGATCAGAAGGACTCGTCGTCGATCTCGCGCGACATCGAGAACGAGAACCTGATCTACACGCTGCGCCTCGACCCGGTCGTGACCAAGGGCTTCGGCCACGACTACGAGTTTTCCCCGAACAACCCGCCGGTCGACATCTCGGACGTCTTCAAGAACTACCGGCTCATCGCGCACAACGGCGTGCTCTGGCTCTGGTCGATCGCCGGTGTCTTCGGCTTCTCGGCGATCTGGATGATCTACACGCTCGCCAGCACGCTCGCGATGCGCGGGTACCGTGCGGCCGACTCGCCGCTCGAGCGGTCTGCGGCCCTGACCGCCCTCGGGATCGTCGCCGTCTGCGTCATCCAGATCTGGGGCGACCAGGGCTTCAGCAGCTACATGACGCTCATCACGTTCGGCCTGGCCTACGCCGTGGCGACCCGTCTCGCCGTGCGCGCCGCATGACCCACGGGTGAGGCCTTTCCCGCGGGATTTCCTGCGGCCGTGGAGACCGATCCGGGGGGCCGCCCGTACGGAAGGGGAGAAAGCGCTTCCATTTCGCGGCCCCGGGCCGGCACGGTCGTCGCAGGTCCCAGGCGGCTGCCGGCATCAGTCGTGCTAACGTTCGCCTACAAGGAACCATGAGCCAGCAGGCCGAGAGGCGCGTCGGAACGGTGATCGGCGCGAAGTGGCGCGTCGACGCCCTTCTGGGGTCCGGCTCCATGGCCGCCGTCTACGCGGTGACGCATCGCAACGGCGCGCGCGCGGCGCTCAAGATCCTCCATCCGACGCTCTGCACCGACCCGGCCGTCTGCGAGCGCTTCCTCGGCGAGGGCTACCTCACCAACTCGGTGAAGCATCAGGGCATCGTCCGCGTCCTCGACGACGGCGTGACCGACGACGGATGTGTCTTCCTCGTCATGGATCTCCTCGAGGGCGACACCCTCGAGAACATCCGCCAGGCGAGGGGCGGCCGGATGGATCTGGTCGAGGTCCTCGACATGGCCGACAAGCTGATGGACATCCTCCACGCCGTCCACACGGCGGGGATCATCCATCGAGACCTCAAGCCCCAGAACGTCTTCGTCTGCAACGACGGGACGGTGAAGCTCCTCGACTTCGGCGTCGCGCGCGTGTTCGACCGCGCCTCGCAGAGCAAGCTCTCGATGTTCGGCCTCGTGCTCGGCACGCCGTCGTTCATGTCTCCGGAGCAGGCGCTCGGGTCGCGCGACAAGGTCGATCACCGCTCCGACATCTGGTCGCTCGGCGCGACGATGTTCACCGCGCTCACCGGCGAGACCGTGCACCTCGGCGCGCATGTCCAGGCGAAGCTCCTCGCCGCCGCGACGATGAAGGCGCGCTCGATCACCATGGTGATGCCGGACCTGCCTCCGGCGATCGCCGCGCACATCGACATGGCGCTCCGCTTCAAGAAGGAGGAGCGCTGGCAGTCGGTCGACGCATTCCGTCGCGCGATCCGCGAGGCTCGCCGCGAGCTCGGCCTCGGCAAGCCCCAGAGCATGGTGCCGCCGCCCGGCTTCGACATGTCGCTCGACGAGCCGACGCATCGTGACCAGGGCGAGCCGTTTCCCTTCGCCAACGTCGCGACGCGCGAGCAGATGAGCGGTCCGCCGGCGAAGCACGGCCCCGATGGTACGTTCATCGGCATCGGAAGCGGTCCCGGCGCGAAGCCCGTGATCCCCGGGGCGCCGCCGGTCCCCTCGATGCGCCCCCCGATGCAGGCGTCGACGTCGCCGTCGGCGCCGCCCGGCGCCTCGCGCCCGCCGATGCCGTCGACGCCGCCGCCCGCGCACAACGGTGCCGCGAGGGGCGCGCCTTCGCCGCTCGCGGTCGTGCGCACGCCGCCTCGTCCGATGGAGCCGCTGCGCGACGGCAGCATCCCGGCGTACGGCGCGGACGACACGGCGGCCAGCGTCGCGGCGATGGGGGTCCCGAAGAGGAGCAGCGTGGCGGTCTGGATCGTCGCGTTCGGTCTCGCCGCGGCAGCGCTCGGGGGCATCGCGTTCTTCGCGGTCAAGCGCGAGCCGGCCGCGAACGCGGATCCCCCGGCGCCGACGGTCGAGATCCCGAGCGTGACGTCCGCGTCACCCTTCCCGTCGGCACCGGCCACGGTGACGACGACGATCACGCCGAGCATGTTGCCCACCGCGGTGCCGACGACGACGTCGACGCCGACCTCGGCGCTGCCCGCGCCCACGGGCCCCGGCAACGCGGCGACGGCGAAGGACGCCTCCGCCTCGGCGGCAGGCGTGCGCCCGGCGGTCGCCGCGGCGCCGACGTCGCAGCCGAACGGCGGAGGTGGGCACACGGCTCGCAACCCCGGTCAGGGGCGACCCTCGAACCCGGGGGGCGGCACGACGGCGGCGCCGACCGCGGATCCTCCCGCACCGACGACGACGACCGATCCCAAGCCTGCGCCGACGCTCGCTCCGGATCCGTTCGGGACGCCGGAGTGACCGAGCCGTAGCCAGACCCAGCGAAGGACGAAAACGGAGAGACTCGAAGATGGCCCGAATCGAAGAAGCAACGCTCTTCCGACCGGATCCCAAGCTGCAGTACCCCGGTCAGCGCGGTGCAGGCGGTGGGGGCGGAGGCGGCGGTGGTGGTCCGGGCCGTGGCGGAGACGAGGACGAGGGGCCGAACATCGCGCTCGGCGCCCGCGCGTCGGAGGCCGCGCGATCGGCCAAGCGCCGGAAGGGCCTCTCCTTCGTCGTCGTCATGATCTGCGGAGCGCTCACCGTGCTCGCCGCGATCTTCGCGCCACGCACCTACGAGGTGGAGTCGCGCGTCCTCGTGCAGCGCACGACGGCGATCACCGGCGGTCAGCAGCAGTACATCTCGCCGGAGGAGCAGCGAAACACGGCGAAGGAGTACGAAGAGCAGGTCATGTCGCACGACAACGTCCTCGCGATCGTGCGCCAGAAGAACCTGGTCGCGCGCTGGGACGACATGCGGCAGCCGCACCGCCGCCTGATCGACAAGATCAACCGCAAGCTCGGCAAGCCGGCTCCGACGGACGACGAGAAGTTCGAGGCGCTCGTCGCCAACATCCGCGGCCGCATGAAGGTGTGGGTCGACGCCACGACCGTGACGATCAAGCTCGATTGGTCGGAGCCGGAGGCCGCGCGCGACATCGTCGATGCCGCGGTGAAGAACTTCCTCGAGGCGCGCTTCCAGTCGGAGGTCGGCGTCATCCCCGAGCGTCTGAAGATCCTCGAGTCCGGCCTCACGCAGGCGCACAAGGACCTCGAGACCGCCGCCGCCGAGCTCGTTCGCCTCCAGAAGCTGAACGACCCGAACAAGAAGGTGCAGGTCGTCATCCCGCAGCTTCCGCAGGGCGTGGCGGTTGGCCCGAAGATCGACGAGACGCAGGTCGACCCCGCGCTGAAGGCGCGTCTCGAGAACGTCCGCCAGCAGATCGCCGTGCTCCAGGAGGCGAAGCTCCGCCGCATCGCCGAGCTGAACCAGGAGCTCATCCAGAAGCGCCAGACCCTCGCCGAGGGCCACCCCGACATCATCGCGCTCAAGCAGACGATCGCGGCGACCGAGGCCGATCCGCCCCAGCTCGCGAAGCTGAAGGCGGAGGAGGCGAACATCCTCAACGAGATCGCCTCGAAGCAGGCCGCCGCCCGCGCCGCGAACGAGGCGGCGACCAAGGCCGCCGCCGCGCGCCCCGCCACGACGACGCCGGTGCCGAAGCCCGACCCCACGCCCGAGATCGTCGTCGGTCAGGCGAAGAACGTGCAGGATGCACAGGTCCTCTTCGACGCGGTGACGAAGAAGTACACCGAGCTCGTCAACCAGCTCGATGCCGCGCGCATCGAGATGAAGACCGCCGAGGCCGCGTTCAAGCAGCGCTACAAGGTCACCGCGCCTGCGGAGATCCCCGCCGGCCCGAAGCGCCCCGTCGCCCTCATCGCGATCGCCATCGGCATCCTGGCGACGATCGCCGCGGTGCTCGCGGTCGCGGCGCTCGCCGACCGCTTCTCCGGCATCTTCTACGAGCCGCGCGACGTCCGCGATCGCCTCGGGCTGCCGGTGTTCGCGACGTTTTCCTAGTGGGGAGCTCCGCTCCCCCTCATTCGCTTCGCGAATGAGCCTCCCCCTTGGTGTCTAGCCACCTGCCCGCGCGCCGCCTTCGGCGCCGCGTGCTTTGCACGCGAGGGCGCGCTGCGTCGTTCCAAGACCCCCCGGGGGGCGGAGCGGGCTGTCTCGCGCGCGTGAGGTCGAGGCGAAAGGCTACGGTCGAGCAGAGGCCTTGCGGCACGGCGCATCGCGAAGGGCGGTGCGCCGTCGCGCTTCGCCGGCACGTGCTCTGCACCGCGACCGGGCATGCGGATCCTCGTGATGGGCGGAGCCAGCCTTCTCGGATCGCACCTGTGCGAGCGACTGGTGGGCGAGGGCCACGAGGTGATCGCGATCGACGACTTCACGAGCGGCAGCTTCGCGAGCGTCGCTCACCTCGAGCGCAGCCCGCGCTTCGCGTTCGTCGAGCACGACATCACGCAGCGGTTTCGGGCGCACGTCGACGCCATCTTCCAGCTCGCGCTGCCCTCGAGCCGCCGCGCCTGCGAGCGCGACCCCGTCCGTGCCACCGTCACCGGCGTGATGGGCACGGTCCACGCGTTCGAGATCGCCGCCGACCACGGCGCGCGCGTCGTCCTGGCGACGAGCGCCGAGCGCTGGGGGCATGGCGTCCGCTGCGCCGAGGCGCTCGCGATCGACTTTGCCTCCACGCGCAAGGTCGACGTCCGCGTCGTGCGCGTGGCGAGCGTCTACGGGCCGCGCATGTCGCCGGACGACCCGAGCATCGTCACGCGCCTCGTGCTGCAAGGCGTCCGCGGCGAGAGGCTCGAGCCGGGGGTCCGCACCGACGCACCGGTGCGGCTCTCGTACGTCGACGACGCCGCCGATACGCTCGCACGCACGATGGCCTCCGCGCTCCGCGTCCCCGCGGTCGCCACGCCGTTCGTCGACACCGACGTGGGCGCCGTGGCCGACGCGGTCGCGGCCGCGCTCGCGACCGGGGCCCACCACGCGAGCTCGCCCACGAGCGGATCGACGGCGCTGCCGGCCTTGCTCCCGCCATCGCTGCGCGGCACGACCCCCGAGGCGCTGCCCGCGTCGATCGTCTTCGGCCAGCCGAGCGCGATGGATCTGCAGGAGGGCATCGCCCGGACGGTGCGGTCGTTCGAGGAGCGCCTGGGCCGTCGCCCGCCGGAGCGCGAGAGCGGGATCTTCGGCCCGTCGCCGTCGCTCCCATCGTCCGAGACGCGCACGGCGTGAGCCGAGCTCGCGCTCACGCCGCGATGGACTCGAACAGCCAGTGGCGTACCTCGGGCGTGAGATGGATCAGCGCGAGCTTCTCGCGCGCATGCGGCTGCAGGCTCGCCGCGATCGTCGTGACCTCGTGACGGCTCGAGCGCGCGCTCTCGAGCGAGAGGAAGGAGAGACCCTCGGCGTCCTCGACGTCGGGATCGCCGTCGCGCGCCATCCGGCGGGCGCGCACGCGGAGCTCGTCGGTGAGCCCCGCCGCGCGAACGGCGCGCTCGAGGTGATCGGGAGCGTCGCGGAACAGCGCCGCGATCTGCGCGGCGACCGACGCGTTCGGGCAGACGCGAAGGAGCCACTGCCAGCGGTCGACCGATCGCTCGTCCGCGCCCCCGTGGGCGCGCAGCACGACGTCGAACTGCGGCGTCTTCGAGAAGACGTTCCGCCGATCGACGAAGCGCTGGTATCGGCCGAGCACCTGACAGGCGATCTCCGCGAGGCCCTCGCCCGGACCGCGGACCGAGATCGCGTCCGACGGCGATGCGTCGATCGTCTCGTCGATCGCCGAGAGATCGGTCGCCGCGGTCCACGTGTCGGCATCGACGATCGCATCGCAGACGCCGCATGCATCCGT